>Ga0065711_1000041_pt1 | contig 122976 bp, 103 predicted proteins | sample Hoacrofraction12_FD_59098 | JGI IMG/M metagenome (GOLD analysis project Ga0065711, IMG submission 59098) | Hoatzin crop microbial communities from Cojedes, Venezuela - Epithelial fraction 12 v2 (version 2) | ecosystem: Host-associated > Birds > Digestive system > Esophagus > Crop | place... | reverse complement strand
GAAAAATCTCATTTGTTAAAAAAGTTAAATGATATAAGATAAAAAATTATCTCACGTGAGATAGATTTCTAAAGCGCCCATTTACGACTCGTAAACCGCCTTTTTGCATCCGTAGTCCACATCAAAGGGCGAAAAAAATCGCAAAAAACGCGATTTTTTTTCACGTAGAATAAAATTTTAACAAATAAAACTTAACATTTTTAACAATCTTTGACACACCCATTTTAACACTATTTTTTAACAATTCGCGCAGACTAAATTTTTATTCCTTCGACCGACGATTTTATTTCACAGAAAATAGGGTAGTGGATGACTTTTTTGCGGAATTATTTTTGCACGAGCGAACTTTTGTTTATCTTTGCGAAAACCTAAAACCTGATAGTTGATGAAACCATCACGATTGCTTTCACAATACGCATGGATTGTTCGCAAGTTGTATCAGCGTCCGATGACGTTGGAAGAGCTGCAAGAGGCGTGGCGCGATGAAGAGATTGGCGACGGAAATGAGCTGTCGCGCACTACGTTTACGCGTCATCGCAACGCGATTGAAGATATGTTAGGATTGGAAATTGAGTGCGACAGAAAACGCGATTACAAGTACGCCATCGCTCACGAGTACACTCCCGACGATTTTTCTATCGTAAAATATATGCTTTCTACTGTTTCGCTGGGCGATGTCTTGCAAAAAAATCTCTCATTGCGCGAACGTATTTTGCTGGAAGAAGTGAACGAAGGTCTGGAATTTATGCCCGACATTTTTCGCGCGATGCGCCAGAAACGCAAAATACGCATGACCTATTGCAAATTCGGTGGAGACGAATATGAAACGACCGTAGAACCCTACGCGCTTCGTATATTCCGACGTCGCTGGTATATGCTCGGCAAAAACGCGAAATACTTTTCTACTTATTCGTTCGACCGCATCCGACAAGTGGAAGTTACGCGCGAGGCGTTCGAAATGGATCGAGATTTTTCTGCCAAGGCGTACTTTGCCGATTTCTTTGGCGTATATACCGACAACAACATCGCGAAACAGCGCGTCATCGTGCGAGCCTACAGTCACGCTCGGCACTATCTCGACACGCTTCCACTGCATCCGTCGCAGCAAATCATTGCAACGGGCGATGATTACGTTGACTTTGCTTACGACATTCGCCCAACCAACGATTTCTTGGGCGAGCTTCTGCGCCACGAAGCGGGTGTTGAGATTCTTGAACCAGCCGCTCTGCGCGAGGAAATGATGCAAAAAGTCGCTGCCATTTACGAGAAATACCATAAAAAATAAACGTATGAAAAAAATCTTGCTTTGCCTCATTGCGCTAACGATGAGCGCTGTGATTGAAGCGCAAACGATTACCAACGACAAACTCGATGGATTAGTCAGTTTGGGCAACGGTTCGTGGACAAAACGCGCGAAAGAAATTTCTGAAAACAATCCACTCAACAATGGCATTTTGCGCATTGTCGAAATTATTCCGTGTGAAGTAGAAAAAGAAAAAGCGTACGAGCGCGTCAGAAGATGGGCAGTCGAAGAATTTGGTGCATCTGCATTTTCGGAAGAAAAAGAAGGTTTTTCGTTCGTAGGCAGGCTCTCCAACATCTGCCACCGCAGCATTGGCGACAACAAATACGTGTTTAGCATTCAGCCAACGTTGCGATTCGATTTCAAAGATGGTAAAATACGCTACATTTTCACGCTTCGAGGATACGATGTTGTGAAGACTACGGATGACGGTGGACTCATTGTGATGATGGGAAATATCGGTGTTCCCACAGGAGGCACAAGTAAAAAAACACAGACGTGGTCTATCGGTGATTGCGCGCCTTATTCCGACAATAGTAAGCATGCAAAAGTTGCGTCAAGCAAAGCGTACGTTTATTCTATCGCGTGCTGGAGACTTATACTTAATCGCGTGAAAGAAGTCATTTACGAGAAAACCAACGAAATCTCAGATGATTGGTAAACGCTATTTTGTGTGAAAGAAGATTGGAAAGCAAAGATTGATTTTTTTGTTTTCCATTTTTTGTGCGAGTATTTGTAAAGAATTGATTTCTTACACCTTATTTATTATTTTTTGAAAGAAAAGTTTTGAATTTCGAGTTTTTCGTTCTAATTTCGCACCTTGTTAGAAAAAAGCAAAAAACTTATAAGCATCATGATGATAAATATTACATTTCCCGACGGTAGTGTGAGAGAGTACGAATCAGGTGTAACTGGTTTGGCGATTGCGCAAAGCATTTCTCCAGCTTTGGCACGCGAAGTAGTAGCCTGTGGTGTTAATGGCGAAACGCAAGACTTGTTGCTTCCGATCACAACAGACGCATCTATCGCTCTCTACAAGTTCTCTGACGAGGAAGGAAAACATACATTCTGGCACACTTCTGCGCATCTTTTGGCAGAAGCGCTGCAAGAACTTTATCCTGGGATACAGTTTGGTTTTGGTCCTGCAGTAGAAAACGGATTCTATTACGATGTAATGATGCCCGAAGGAACCGCTCTTAGCGAAACTGATTTCCCTAAAATAGAAGCGAAGATGACCGAGTTGGCACGTCGCGATGAGCAAGTTGTTCGCAAGGAAGTATCTAAAGCGGATGCGCTAAAGTGGTTTGGCGAACAAGGTCAGACGTATAAATGCGAACACATTGACGAGGATTTGGAAGACGGAACGATTACAACCTACACGCAGGGCGCCTTTACAGATCTCTGTCGCGGTCCGCACCTTCCGTCAACAGGCGTTATCAAAGCGATAAAGATACTCTCTGTGGCTGGCGCTTTCTGGCGTGGCGATGCTAATCGCGAGCAAATGACTCGCGTTTATGGTATAACATTCCCGAAAAAGAAGATGTTGGACGAATATCTCTTGATGTTGGAAGAAGCAAAGAAGCGCGATCATCGCAAGATTGGCAAGGAAATGGAATTGTTTATGTTTAGCGACCGCGTTGGAAAAGGTCTTCCGATTTGGCTTCCTAAAGGAACAGAATTGCGTCTTCGCTTGCAAGAATTGCTTCGCACAATCCAGAAACGTTTCGGCTATCAAGAGGTAATCACACCGCACATCGGTTCGAAAAATCTCTACGTCACTTCTGGTCACTATGCACACTATGGAAAAGATTCTTTCCGACCAATTCAGACGCCAGAAGAGGACGAAGAATATATGCTCAAGCCAATGAACTGCCCTCATCACTGTGAAGTATTTGCGTGGAAGCCTCGTTCGTATAAAGATCTGCCGCTTCGCATCGCAGAATTTGGCACAGTCTATCGTTACGAAAAGAGCGGTGAGCTTCATGGATTGACGCGTGTTCGTTCGTTTACGCAAGACGACGCTCACATCTTCTGTCGTCCCGATCAGGTTAAAGGCGAATTCCTTCGCGTAATGGACATTATACAAGCCGTTTTCACGATCTTTAAGTTCGAAAACGTTGAAGCGCAAATCTCATTGCGCGATCCTAAAGATACTGAAAAGTACATCGGTAGCGATGAAGTATGGCACGAGAGTGAGCAAGCCATCATCGACGCTTGTAAAGAGAAAGGATTGGATGCGAAAATCGAATATGGCGAAGCCGCATTCTATGGACCTAAACTCGACTTTATGGTGAAAGACGCTATTGGTCGTCGCTGGCAACTTGGAACAATTCAGGTAGATTACAACCTGCCACAGCGCTTTAACCTTTCATATACCGCAGAAGACAATTCTAAACAAGTGCCAGTGATGGTTCATCGCGCACCGTTTGGAAGTATGGAACGCTTTGTTGCCGTTCTAATTGAACACACTGCAGGTCATTTTCCACTTTGGCTGACGCCAGATCAAGTGGCTATTCTTCCTATCTCAGAGAAATACAACGATTATGCAGCAGAAGTAGCGAAGAAACTCGACTTAAAAGGCGTTCGCGCGCAAGTGGATTCGCGCAACGAAAAGATTGGTCGCAAGATTCGTGATAACGAATTGCAACGCGTTCCTTACATGATCATCGTCGGAGAAAAAGAAGCAGCAGAAGGTCTCGTGTCGATGCGTCAGCAAGGCGGTGGAGAACAAGCGACAATGACAATCGATGAATTTGCAGAGCGTATCCAGAACGAAGTAAACGAGCAATTGAAAGCCGCAGATGTGCAGCCTAAATAATCTCGCGCGCATATACATTATTAAAAATAAACGCGGAAAATTTTGTCATTTCAACAGAAAACTATAATTTTGCACCCGCTTTTGACGATTATCGCCAATGAAAATTGATAAAAAGAATCAACAACCACAAAACCGAATCAACGAACAAATACGCGCTCGTGAAGTTCGCGTAGTTAGCGATGGAGGCGCAGAGGTCATGTCTCTGCAAAAAGCACTCGAGATGGCACGCAATGAAGGCGTCGATCTCGTAGAAATTTCTCCTAATGCACAACCACCAGTTTGCAAAATCATCGACTACTCGAAGTTTCTCTATCAACAAAAGAAACGACAGAAAGAGATGAAACAAAAACAGGTGAAAGTTGAAGTAAAAGAAATTCGTTTCGGACCGCAAACCGACGAGCACGACTATCAGTTCAAACTGAAACACGCACGCGGTTTCCTCGAAGAAGGCAATAAAGTACGTGCATACGTATTCTTCCGCGGACGTAGTATTCTTTTCAAAGAACAAGGCGAAGTCCTACTTCTTCGTTTCGCAAACGACTTAGAGGACGTTGGCAAAGTTGAATCAATGCCTAATCTTGAAGGAAAGAAGATGTTTCTTTACCTTGCACCGAAAAAATCTGGTGTTGCAAAGAAAAGCCAACAGAAAATAGACAGAGAACGCAAAGAAGCTGAAGCTTCACTGCAAGCAGAAGCAGAGAAAAAACAAACAAGCGGACTCTTCGACAACGTCAAAGGCGGCGACCAGCTCCTGCAAAAGCTGAAAGACAATCAAGAATAACGCAAAACAGAAAATTGGTGCGTAACGCCCGTGCATATGCGTTGCCACCGTAGAATAAATAACTCATTAAAAACAACAAAAAAATGCCAAAAGTAAAGACAAACTCCGGCGCTAAGAAGAGATTCAAGTTCACCGGAACCGGTAAGATTAAAAGACACCACGCTTACCACAGTCACATTCTGACTAAGAAAACAAAGAAACAAAAACGTAATCTCGTTCACGATGCAATCGTAGATACATCGAACCTGAAGCAAGTGCGTGACTTGCTGAATTTGCGTTAATTAAGTTAAACATTAAAACAGTAAGAAATTATGCCAAGATCAGTAAATCACGTCGCTTCACGCGCAAAGAGAAAGAGAATATTAAAGCTCACTAAAGGTTACTTTGGAGCAAGAAAAAATGTCTGGACAGTAGCAAAGAATACCTATGAAAAGGGTTTGACTTATGCTTACCGCGATCGCCGCAACAAAAAGCGTAACTTCCGCTCACTGTGGATTCAACGTATCAACGCAGCTGCACGTCTTGAGGGTATGAGTTACTCACAATTGATGGGCAAACTGAGTAAAGCAGGAATCGAAATCAACCGCAAAGTCCTCGCAGACCTCGCAGTTAACAATCCAGAAGCATTCAAAGCTATCGTAGAAAAAGTAAAATAAACTTTTCAATACAACACAAAAAAGAGTCGCAACAATGAGTTGCGACTCTTTTTTTATGTTTCAGCAAAATATTTCACGTCAATCTTCTTTGAATTTCATAGTCAGACTGATGCGTTTGCGCGAGATATCAACGTCGGTTACTTTCACGCGAACGTGTTGCCGCAAACTTACAACCTCTGACGGGTCTTTAACGAAATGGTTGCACAGTTGAGAAACGTGAACAAGTCCATCCTGATGCACACCCACGTCAACGAACGCGCCAAACTTCGTGATATTCGTTACGATTCCAGGTAGAATCATTCCAGGAACCAAGTCGCGTATCTCTCTAACGCGTTCATCGAACTCGAAAGTTTGCGCTTCCCCGCGCGGATCTCTACCTGGTTTTTCAAGTTCGGACATAATATCTTGCAACGTCGGGAGACCAATTGTTGGCGTAAGATAACGCTTTAGGTCGATATCTCTACGCTTTGTCGCGTCGTGAATAAGGTCTGCGATTGTACAACGTTCATCGGCTGCCATCTGTTGCACAATTGGATAACTCTCTGGATGAACGGCAGTGCCATCGAGCGGGTTTTCGGCATTTGTTATACGAAGGAAACCAGCGCATTGCGTGAACGTTTTTCCACTCAAGCGTGGAACTTTTTTCAGCTCTTCACGACTCTTAAACGCACCATGTTCGTTTCGCCACATTATTATATTACGCGCGAGCGCGGGACCCAATCCACTAACATACGTAAGCAATGGTTCGCTGGCGGTATTCACGTCAACGCCGACCGTATTGACACAAAACTGAACCGTCTGTTCAAGACTTTTGCGCAGCTTGCTTTGATCTACATCGTGCTGGTATTGACCTACACCAATACTTTTCGGATCTATCTTCACCAACTCAGCGAGCGGATCCATCAAACGACGTCCAATCGACACCGCTCCACGCACAGTAACATCCTCGTTTGGGAATTCCTTGCGCGCAATCTCTGAAGCGGAATAAATAGAAGCACCATCCTCGCTCACCTCGAATAGCTTTACATCAGGCAAGCGCAAGAAACGCTTCAGCAAATCCGACATATCGCGCCCACCAGTGCCGTTCCCAACGGCGATTGCTTGCATATTAAAATCCTGCGCCAGCGTTCTGATGCGCGAAACTGCGCGTTCGCCACTGCCGCTCGACCCAAACGGAAAAACCACTTCATGATGAAGCAGTTGACCGAGCGCGTCAAGTACAACCACCTTACATCCAGTCCGAATTCCAGGATCAATCGCCAGCGTTCGCTTCTGCCCAAGTGGCGCTTGCAAAAGCAACTGACGCAAATTTTTTACAAACACTTCAATCGCTTCTTCATCGGCTTTCTCTTTGCTCGAAGCAGCAAATTCGTTCTCAACCGATGGCGCCAAAAGCCGATCATACGCATCTTCCAGCGCTTCTTCAACCAAATCCTGACACGCTCCACGACCACGAACAAAAAGATGCTCCAATCTGCCAATCGCTTCATCGTCATCTACCGAAATCGACACACGCAAAAAACCTTCGTTTTCACCGCGACGCATCGCCAGCAAGCGGTTTCCCGAACAGCGTTTCAGCGGTTCTTGCCAGTCGAAATAGTCGCGGAATTTTGCAGCGCCATCTTCGTCTTTTTTCGTTTTAATCACTTTCGACGTAATCTGCGCAGTTCGCTCGAACAAACGACGCAACTGATTGCGCGCACGCTCATCTTCGCTCATCCGTTCCGCTAAGATATCTTGCGCACCCTTAATCGCCGCTTCAACATCTGCCACGTTCTCGTTCACAAAACGCACAGCACAGCCCAACGGATCAGCTTTACGCTGTTTCCAAATCAACTCAGCAAGCGGCTCAAGCCCCTGTTCACGCGCGATTTGCGCACGCGTTCGGCGCTTCGGGCGATAAGGCAAATAAATATCTTCAAGCTCTGTCGCGTTCCAGCTTTGCGTAATGCGCGCCCTGAGCTCATCCGTCAACGCGCCTTGCGCTTCAATATTTTTCAGAATCGTCTCTTTCCGTTTCGAAAGCTCCTTCAGCCGTTCGTATTGCTCCTGAATCGCGGCAATCTGCACCTCGTTTAGCCCATTCGTTCGCTCTTTCCGATAGCGCGCAATAAATGGAATCGTGCAGCCCTCGTCGAGCAATTCGAGCGTATTGCTCACGCTTGCGGGCGACAAACGAAGCACTTCGCTAATCAAGTCGGTGAAAATATGCATAGGTCGTAGTGTTTTAGATGACAAATGTACGAAAAAAAATAGAAAAATCAATCGCTCTGCATTTTCGGTTTACGAAAACGAAAAATGGGGGGCAAAAACCGAGCATTTTAACTCATGTTAATTTCGAAATTTTCCGCGAAAATTTTTGCGGTGGTCTAAATGAAAAATTTTGGCGAAAAAGCAAGATTTTGGAATATTATACGTGAAATATGCAATTAACTATAGTGAACGAAAGTTGGAATTCGTTAAATTGCTGCACAAAACGACTGATTTGTGCAATTTTTTCGCGTAAAACGTAAAATTTTCTCGTTGTTTTACGAAAAAAAAAGCGCTGTTTACAAATTTATTTCACGTGAGATAAAAATCTATCTCACGTGAGATAATTTTCTATCTTATATGCTTTAGGTTTTTTAACAGTCGATTTAACAAAAAAATGCACGAAAAAGGGGGTCAAAATTGACGTGTTTTTGGTCGGTCGATGGTTGAACGGCAAAAAAATCGCCAAAAAACGCGTTAAAATTGCGCTGATTTGTAAAATTTTTTCGCTTTTTTCTAACCAAACGGCATCATCATTTTGAAGTTTTTTTTGCTGCAAAAAATTCTGGATTTTGCGCAAATTTTGTTTCGTTTTTTATGAAATTTTGTTCGCTTTTGCAACATCCATTTTTCTATTCCACATCAAATTTTTTCGAAAAAACGCTTTTTATGTTCCGAAAAAGTATGTAATTTTGCAGTTGAACTTCAAAATTGCATAGATGAAATACATAGAAAGGAGTATTAGTTCTGTCATTCTCGAAGCTGCTCAATATTTCCCAGTAATCTGTGTTACTGGTCCGCGTCAGTCGGGCAAGAGCACGCTCGTCAAACACCTATTTCCTGATTACGCGCAATACACGCTCGAAGATCTCGATACGCGCGAATACGCCGAGCGCGACCCGCATGCGTTTTTGAATAGCACGACCAATGGGATGTTTCTCGACGAGATTCAGAACTCGCCTCAGCTGCTTTCGTATATTCAAGGCATAGTAGATAGTCATCCAGAGCGTCGCTTTGTCGTCTCAGGCAGTTCAAATTTTGCGCTAATGAAGAACGTTGCGCAATCGTTAGCAGGTCGCGCTGGCGTATTTGAGCTGTTGCCGATGTCATTCTACGAGGTTTCGGATGCTATGTCAGCAAAAAGCGTTGACGAAATGCTTTTCGACGGTTTTTATCCAGCCATTTGCGCGGGCAGTAATAAAGCAAAATTTCTCTATCCCTCGTATATAAAAACCTATCTCGACCGCGACGTGCGTCAGTTGACGAACATTCGCGACATGATGCAGTTTCACGCGTTTCTAAAGCTATGCGCTGCAAGAATCGGTTCAGTCTTTGTTGCGTCGGAAATCGCAGCCGAAGTTGGCGTTTCAGTGCATACAATCAATTCTTGGTTGTCTGTTTTGCAAGCATCCTACGTCGTTGAAATGCTGCGACCTTACTATGCGAACACAGCGAAGCGATATATCAAGTCTCCAAAGCTTTATTTTTGCGATACTGGACTGGCTTGCAGTTTGTTGGGCATTGAGTCGCCAGCGCAATTAGCGCGTGATAGGATGCGCGGCAATTTGTTTGAGAATTTTATTGTTAACGAGGCGTTGAAATCTCGTTACAATAAAGGCAAGGACAACAATCTTTTGTATTACAGAGATTCGAACCAGAACGAGATTGATTTGCTTCTCGTTCAGAACGGTGTCATCGACGCTATCGAAATCAAGTCGTCGCAAACGTGGCACAACGATTTCCGAAAGACAATCGCGCGAATGGAGACGCTCGTGAAAGAGTCTGTGGGCAGCAAGAGTGTGGTTTACGCTGGCGAATTAGAGGATTACAACGCTGACGTGAAGATTGTCAACTACAAACACATCGATCGACTATTCTAAAACGTTATATTTTGCAAGTGGTTTGGCGTGAAATTTTTTTCGATTTCACGCCAATCCATTTTCCTTTTTCAGCGTAATTTTTTCGTCAAAAACTATGTAATTTTGCAGTTCAACTTCAAAATTGCATAGAAATTGTGGACTAAAAACGTGGTTGTAGCGGACTGCGAACGCAATTTAAGGCGCTGAATTTTTCGTTATTTGCATTTTAATTCGTATTTTTGCCTTTAATCATTCTAATCTATGATTTCAGTCGAACATCTCACGATTTCTTTTGGCGCGAAGCCACTGTTTAGCGATGCGAATTTTGTGGTCGGCGATCGCGATCGCATTGCATTGACGGGCAAGAATGGCGCTGGCAAAACGTCGTTGTTGCGTGTTCTTTGTGGCGAAGCGAAGCCTACGAGTGGGAATGTTGCGTTCGACAAAGGAATGATTATTGGTTACCTTCCTCAGACGATGGCTTTGAGCGACAGTCAGACTGTTCGGCAAGAGGCAAGCAAGGCGTTTAGCGAGTTGTTGACGCTTCAGAATCTTGTATCTCAGCTCAATAGCGAGATAGCGCAACGCGATGATTACGAGAGCGATAGCTATCAGGCGCTGATTGAACGCTTTGCGCATGCGGATGAACGGTTTAGACTTTTAGGTGGCGACAATTACGAAGCGCAATTGGAGCGAACGCTCGTTGGTTTAGGTTTCCGACGCGAAGATCTCGACCGTCCGACGGCAGAATTCAGTGGCGGATGGCGCATGCGCATTGAGTTAGCAAAAATTCTCTTGCGCAAACCAGACGTATTGCTACTCGATGAGCCCACAAACCATTTGGATATCGAAAGCATCCAGTGGCTTGAGCAGTATATCTTGTCGAGTGGTTGCGCGCTTGTGTTGGTTAGTCACGACCGCGCGTTTATTAACAATGTTACTACGCGCACTCTCGAGATTAGTGCAGGCAAGATAGAAGATTATCGCGTCAAGTACGACGACTATGTGCGCTTACGGCGGGAGCGACGTGAACAACAAATTCGCGCGTACGAGAATCAGCAACGAGAAATCAATGCGATGAAAGATTTTATCGACAGATTCCGTTACAAACCCACGAAAGCTGTTCAGGTACAAAGCAAGATTAAGCAGCTACAAAAGCTTGTTCCAATCGAAATTGACGAGATCGACCGTCCTGCTATGCAGCTCCGTTTTCCTCCATGTTTGCGTAGCGGAGATTTCCCATTGATTTGCGATGGTGTCTCAAAGCGTTACGGCGATAACACCGTCTTTCGCGATGTTAATTTAACGCTCCGTCGCGGTGAAAAGGTGGCTTTCGTCGGTAGAAACGGCGAAGGCAAAACTACTTTAGTGAGATGCATCATGGGACAAATACCTTACGACGGTAACTTAAAGCTTGGGCATCAGGTACAAGTAGGATATTTTGCTCAAAACCAAGCACAGCTTCTCGATGAAGATGCAACAATTTTCGAAACCGTTGATCGAGTAGCGCGAGGCGACATACGACTGCGCTTGAACGACATTCTGGGCGCGTTTCTCTTTGGCGGAGAAATCGCGGAAAAGAAAGTAAAAGTCTTGAGCGGTGGAGAACGAAGCCGATTAGCAATGATTAAATTGCTACTTGAACCAGTTAATTTTCTAATCCTCGACGAACCCACCAACCACTTGGATATGCAGTCGAAGGAAGTGTTGAAAGAAGCGCTCAGAGCGTTCGACGGCACCGCTATCTTAGTGAGTCACGATCGTGAATTCCTTGACGGCATCGTTACAAAAGTGTACGAATTTTCTAACCAACGCGTCCGCGAACACATCGGAGGCATCTACGATTTTCTGCAGGCGAAAAAAATTTCGTCACTCAATGAACTGTCAACTCCTTCTACACAAAATCCGACTACGGAAACCGTAGAACCATCGCAGAAAAAACAAGACTACGAAAAGCGCAAGCAGCTTCAGCGCGATGTGAGCAAGATTGAGAAACAGATTGCACGTGCAGAAGAAAAAATTTCGACACTCGAAAATCGCATCAGCGAGCTCGATGCGTTGCTATCTCAACCAGAAAACGCGTCAGACCTTGCACTTGTGAACGAATATACCGCCATCAGCCAACAACTTTCAGATGAAAACGATCGGTGGATGGAACTCTCCGAAAAATTAGAACAACTAAAACAAACCGAATCTTAAACCAACTAACAACAGAAACCATGAAAAAAATGATTGCAATGATGATGCTTGCAGCCACATCGCTTGGCTTGAGCGCACAGAACAAAGCAGGTATTGATCCAACTAACTTGGATAAGACTGTCAATCCAACAGAAGATTTCTACCAATTCGCTACAGGCGGTTGGCAGAAGAAGCATCCGCTGCCTGCAGCTTACTCTCGCTACGGCAGCTTTGACATGCTTTCCGATAATACTAACAAGCGAATCAACACGATTTTGGGTGATTTGCAAAAGAAAACCTATAAAAAGGGAACGACAGAGCAAAAGCTGAGCGATCTGTATAAACTCGCGCTCGACGTAGATCGACGCAATAGCGAAGGCATTCAACCAGTTAAACCGCTACTCGACGAGATTGCCGCTGCTAAAACAAAGCAAGACCTCGAGAATATACAGCTGAAATATCCCGTTTTCAAGTATGGTATCGCGATGGGTTACGGCTTTGGCGCTGACAACAAGAACTCTACGCAGAATATCTTGCGCGTTTCTCAAGGTGGATTAACGCTTGGGCAGAAAGACTATTATCTTAACAACGACGAAGCAACGGTAAAAATTCGTGAAGCCTATCGCGAACATATTGTAAAGATGTTCCAGCATTTTGGTTTTAGTGAAACCGAAGCACAACAAAAGCGCGATGCGATTTTCCGTTACGAAACGATGCTCGCATTGCTATCGAAAAGTCGCACCGAATTGCGTGATCCAGAAGCGAATTACAACAAGATGACGCTCGCAGACTTTAAGAAAAATTATCCAAACATTCCACTTGAAAAATACGTCAACGCGCAAGGCATCGACAGCAAGTATTGCCAAGAAATGATTGTAGGTCAACCAGCTTTCCTTGCTGGTCTTGACAAACTGAATCAAGCGCAAACCGTTGAAGATATGCGTGCCTATATGGAATGGGATGTTATACATGGCGCTGCTAACTATTTGAGTGACGAAATTCGTTTAGAGAATTTCGATTTCTTTGGTAAAACGATGTCGGGCAGAAAAGAAGAACACCCGTTGTGGAAGCGTGCAACAAGTCAGGTTCAAGGCGCGATGGGAGAAGCACTCGGCAAGATGTATTGCGAACGCTACTTCCCAGCATCGTCAAAGAAGAAGATGGAAGAGCTGGTTCGTCAATTACAAATCTCTCTCAATGAAAGAATTGACGCACAAGAGTGGATGGCGCCCGAAACAAAGGCTGCTGCGCATGAAAAACTTAATAAATACTACGTTAAAATAGGCTATCCAAACAAGTGGAAAGACTATTCAGATTTGCAGATTGATGCATCAAAAAGTTTTTACGAGAACATGAAAAACGTACGCATCTTTGCAAATAAACAATACATAAAAGAAAAAGTTGGAAAACCTGTCGATCGCGACGAATGGCACATGACTCCGCAAACTGTCAATGCATACTACAACGCTACAACCAATGAAATCTGTTTCCCAGCCGCAATCCTTCAATATCCATTCTTCGATCCCGACGCTGACGAAGCATTCAACTACGGCGCTATCGGCGTGGTTATCGGTCACGAAATGACGCACGGCTTCGACGATAAAGGTAGAAAATATGCGTCGGACGGCAATCTGAAAGATTGGTGGACAGCAGAGGATGCAAAAGGCTTCGAGCAACGCGCTAATATGTACGCGGATTTCTTTGATAAGATAAAGGTTCTTCCTGATCTGAACGCAAACGGCCGCATGACTTTAGGTGAAAACCTCGCCGATCACGGTGGTTTGGAAGTGGCGTTCAATGCATTCAAAAACGTAACCGCAAACAAGAAATCGAAAACGCTCGAGGGATTCACTCCTGAACAACGATTCTTCATCGCGTATGCTACGCTTTGGGGACAAAATATTACAGAAAAAGAGATTCGCAATCGTGTGAAAACCGATGTTCATTCACTCGGAAAATGGCGCGTAAACGGTGCTTTGCCACACATCAATGCATGGTATGACGCCTTCAACGTAAAGCCTGGCGATAAGATGTATTTGCCAGAAGATCAGCGATTGAAGCTCTGGTAAACCATCTCAACGCAATCTCATCCTAAAACATTAGTTTTATGCAAACACTTGAATTGCTTGCGCCAGCGAAGAACGTGGACTGCGGTATCGCAGCGATAGAACACGGAGCGGATGCGGTCTATATCGGAGCGCCATCCTTTGGAGCGCGTGTCGCAGCAAGCAATTCGGTGGATGATATTCAACGACTTACAACCTTCGCGCATCAATTTGGCGCGAAGGTTTATGTAACCGTCAACACAATTCTTTACGATACGGAAATGAATGACGTAGCGCATCTTCTCAAACAGTTGAACGACTGTCGCGTTGATGCGCTTCTCGTTCAAGATATGGGTTTGTTGCCGCTCTGTCGTAACGTACCGCTACACGCGTCCACGCAGACAGACAACCGAAGCGTGGAGAAAATTCGGTGGTTGCACGAGATGGGATTCCAACGCGTTGTTCTCGCGCGAGAACTCACACTCGATGAAATCCGCGAGATACACGCTGCAGTGCCAGATGTTGAATTGGAAGTTTTCGTGCACGGCGCTCTTTGCGTTAGTTATTCAGGACAGTGTTACGCCTCGCAGTTCTGTTTCGACAGAAGCGCGAATCGCGGAAATTGTGCACAGTTTTGCCGAATGAAATTCGACCTTTTAGACGCGCAGGGCAATGAATTGCAACACCAACGCCACTTTCTGTCGCTGAAAGACTTGTGCCAGATCGATCGCTTGCAGCAACTTGCCGACGCAGGTGCATGCTCCTTCAAGATAGAAGGACGACTGAAAGATGTGGACTACGTGAAAAACGTTGTTGCAGCGTATAGTCAGCAACTCGATGCACTCATTGCTGCCAATCCTTCACGCTATCGACGCGCGTCGGACGGCAAAGTAAACTACGCTTTCACGCCAAATCTGCAAAAAACATTCAATCGCGGCTTCACGCATTACTTTCTCGACGGTCGTAAACCAAACATTTCCTCGTTCGATACACCAAAAGCCATCGGCGAAAGCGTGGGAACGGTGAAAGAAAAACGTGCAGATTCTATTCTCGTTGCAGGTACAACAGCGTTCGCAAACGGCGATGGGCTCTGCTATTTCAACGCTTCGCGCGAGCTGGAAGGCGTTCGCGTGAATAGGGTAGAGGGCAACCGACTTTTTCTTTTGCAACAACCAGAAAATCTTCGCAAAGGGATGACGCTCTATCGCAACCATGACGAAGCGTTTTCCAAAGTTTTGCGCGGACAAACCGCAACAAGGAAAATCGAAATCTGCATGGATTTCCAAAAGAACGATAGCGGATTTTCTTTGTCGATCACACCAAACGCCACGCGCTATCAAAGCGTTACAATCGCGCTTCCAATGGAACACGTCGCTGCCCAAACGCCACAGCGCGACAACATCAAGCGCCAGCTCACAAAATTAGGTGCAACGCCTTTCGTTTGCACGCAAATCACGATTGCCGACGACGCAGCCCAATGTTTCATCCCATCGAGCCAGCTCGCTGCCTTGCGTCGCGACGCCGTTGATGCATTGCTTTCCCAACCGTATCTCGTCGCGCCAGTCCAGCAACTCGTGCAACCGCAGTCGCCAGCGCCCACAACCGACCTGCCGTTCACCTATCTTCTGAACGCAGCCAACGAGCATTCGCGCGCGTTCTATCGTGCATTAGGTCAGCCAGCCACCGCATTCGAAACCGATGGCGCGTCGGTCGAAAAACCATTGCTCATGCAATGCCGCTATTGTTTGCGACATGCACTCGGCGCTTGCTTGCGCGATAAAAAATCCAACCACACGCTTCGCGATCCGCTTTATTTGCGATTGAACGACGGACAACGCTTTCTGCTAAAATTTGACTGCAAAAACTGTATGATGCTTGTATATGCTACCGAATAAATTCTTTACGATATCGCTGTCGTTTGCCCTTTTCGCGCTCCTTTTCGCGTCATGCGGCAGAAAAACGAGTGTGCAACCCGTTCAAGATTTGTCGCAACAACAAATCGATTCCATGCACTTCGCTGCCACCCATCACTACAGTTTCAACGACAATTTCATCGTTTCTGCCGACAGTCTCGTGCTTGTGCGTCAGCAACCCGAAGAAACCGTCAACGAGTTGCCTGTGGATTCCTTCGCTGTTTCGCATGGAAACCACCTCGTTGTCGCAGACATCCGAACCATACCGACCGACTCTATCGACAGCATTTGGGTGCAAGTCGCGACCGAAACAAGCGAATTCGGATGGTCGCGCGAGCAAACCCTGCTGAAACATTGCGCGCCCGACGATCCCATCTCTATCTTCATCAAAACGTTTTCCAATAAACGGCTGCGCTATGGCGTGATTACCCTCGTGCTGATTGCCGCGATCTATCTTTTCCGACGCTTGCGCCACCGCAACATCCCCATCGTTCACCTCAACGATATACCATCATTCTATCCCGCTCTCCTTGCTTTGCTTGTCGCGTTCACTGCAACGCTATACGCTTCCATACAACTTTTTGCCGCAGAGCAATGGCAGGAGTTTTATTTTCATCCAACGCTGAATCCATTTGGTCAACCTACGATTCTCGCGCTATTCCTTGTGTGCGTATGGGCAATCATTATCGTCGCCATTGCTGCGGTTGACGTTGTTCGAAAGCGTCTTCCGCTCGAAGATGCCATACTTTATCTTTGTCAGTTAGCAGCGATTTGCGCCATCAACTACCTCGTTTTCAGTCTTACTACACTCGTTTTCGTAGGCTATTTCTTGCTCATCGCTTACGTCGTTTTCGCTATTCGACAATATCTCCGCAATGACCGACCGCGCTATCTCTGCGGAAACTGCGGCGCGCCTATGACAAAGAAAGGCGTATGTCCACACTGTGGCGCAAAAAATGCGTAGAAATACGATTCTTCTCCTTATAAATTAGGATTGCACGCGCGCGTACATTTATATAATTTTGCAACATCCACAAAAACAGATGTCGCATGAAACAAATACGCTTTGCGCTTTTATTTCTTTTTCTCTGCGTTATAAGCAACAATTTCGCACAAACTTCTTCTACAACAGATACATTGACTGAGCAGTTTACCATGCTCGAAGACGTTGTCGTAACGTCACAGCCGAAAGAAACCTATCAACTACGACAACAACCCATTTCTTCCGCAACATTTTACACGAAAGACCTCGTCACGTTTGGCGTGAACGACCTGCGCGATCTCAGCCTTTTCGTTCCAGGATTGACGATGCCCAACTACGGCTCTCGCCTCACTTCCGCGATGTATATACGTGGAATCGGATCGCGAATCAATAGCCCTGCTGTCACAGTATGCGTCGATGGCGTGCCATTGATAAACAAGAGCGCCTACAATCAACACTCCTACGATCTGGCGCACGTGGATGTGCTTCGTGGACCGCAGGGAACGCTTTACGGACAAAACACCGAAGGCGGTATGGTGCGCTTCCACTCGCGTAATCCAATGCAATATCAAGGCTCTGACGTGCAGATTACGGGCGCAACAGGCGCGTATCGACTTGTTCAAGCAGCCACCTACCAGCGCCCAATCGACCGACTGGCGTTCAGTCTTGCTGCGTTCTATCAAGGACAAAACGGTTTCTTCAAAAATCAAACAACAAACGAGCGCGCAGATAAGCAAAACGAAGCAGGCGCGCGTGCGCGTCTCGTTGCTGATCCAACGAGAAACATTCGTATTGATTGGATTTCCGATTATCAATTCACTAAACAAAACGGCTATCCCTACGGTCTGCTTGCCGAAGATGGCACAGTCAGCGACGTAGCGACCAATCGACAAGGAAATTACAAGCGCCACACCTTCCGCTCATCGTTGGGCATTAACGTCACAGGGCGCTACTTCGACTTCAACAGCACCACGAGTTGGCAATATCTTTCCGACAAAATGTTGATGGATATCGACTATCTGCCGCAAGATTACATGCACATGGAGCAGCAACAACTATCGAACGCCGTTACGCAAGAGTTTGTTTTCAAAAGCAAAGAAGGCAAACGATGGCGCTGGACTACGGGCGCTTTCTTCAGCAAAGAATGGTTGAAGACCCACGCAACCGTCTTTTTCCACGACGATTTCAATGCTTTGATGGGCTCGCGCATACGCACTGGACTCATCAACCAAATGATTCCCGCTTTCATGACCGCGCGTGGCATGACCTACGAGCAAGCACAGGCTTTTCTTGAACAAATGATCGTGATGAATAGCGTGCAGATGAGCGACGTACCTGGCGTCTTTCGCACGCCATCGCGTAACATTGCGTTTTTCCATGAATCAAATATCGAAATAACGCCACGTCTTATCGCAACGCTTGGCGTGCGTTTCGATTGTAGTCGCACGCGTATCAATTACGAATCATCGTCAGCGATGGCTATCGACATGAACGTCATGCGTCAGGCAGTGAGTGCCACCATCAGTTCACTGCTTTCAGGAAACGCACACGCTGACTACAACCAACTATTGCCTAAGTTTGGACTTCTTTACAAGTTCAACGACAGCAACATCTACGGTGTTGTCAGCAAGGGTTATCGTGCAGGAGGATACAATATACAGATGTTTTCCGACATACTTCAAACGGAACTCTCCAACAACGCTGCTGCAGCGCGATCGGGTCGTGACGTAACAATTTCGCATGACGCAGAAACCTACGAAAAATTGAATCAATCTATCGCTTACAAACCAGAGGAATGTTGGAATTACGAAGCAGGAGCGCATCTTCGTTTGTTGAACGGCAAACTCCATGCAGATGTTTCAGCGTTCTATATGGCGCTTCGCAATCAGCAACTCTCGGTCATGGCAGAAAATTATGGTTTCGGGCGCGTCATGGTAAATGCAGGTAAAAGTGCCAGTTGTGGCGTTGAAGTTGCATTGCGTGGCGTTGCGCTCAGGAATCGACTCTCGTGGAGCGCAGCCTATTCGTTTACGCGCGCCGTCTTCAAGCAATACGATGACACCATAACCGTTTCGGGCGAGAAAAAAGCCGTTTCCTACGCCGATAACTACGTGCCGTTTGTGCCGCAACACCATCTGGCACTCGCAGCCGACTACACCATGCCGCTCACGCAACGACTCGCGCTCACCATTGGCGCAAATCTCACTGCCGAAGGCGCCATCTACTGGGACGAAGCCAACGCATACAAACAGCCGTTCTATGCACTGCTGGGCGCGCACGCGATGTTGCAATTCCAACGCATGAGCATCAATCTCTGGGCGCGCAACTTGACGAACACAACCTATCAAACTTTTGCCGTAACGAGTGCAGCCGCTGGCTCAACGCTTGCGTTTGCGCAACGCGGAAACCCACACCAATTTGGCATCGATTTGAGATTCCATTTTTAAGCACAAAAAACAGCCATTTTTTAGCACCGTCAAATGTTAAAAAGTGGCTGAAATTTTTCAAAAAAACACACTCTCAAAAAGTCCGTTTTTAACACAATTTTAACACGATTTTAACGCAACAAAATCGCAAAAAGTTTTTCTGCGACCATTTGTTGGCGTTTTTTGACCCTATTTTACGTGCATTTTTTTGTTAAATTGCGTGTTAAAAAAGTTAAATGATATGAGATAGAAAATTATCTCACGTGAGATAGATTTTTATCTCACGTGAAATAAATTTGTAAACAGCGCTCTTTTTTTTCGTAAAACAACGAGAAAATTTTCCGTTTTACGCGAAAAAATTGCACAAATCGGCGAGTTTGTGCAGCAATTTAACGTTCTGCAACATTCGTTCACAATGGTTAATCGCATATTTCGTGTATAATCATCCAAAAACGCGCGAATTTTTCAAAAAAAGTACATGCAAAATTTCGACGTATTTTTGTAAAGAAAATTTCCCAATTAACGATAGTTAAAATCCGCCTTTAACGAGTGTTAAATTTGGTGCATGTGAACGGTAAAATTTCTTTACATTTTTGGCATTTTTTGTTTACATTTTTTCCATCTGCGGAAAACGCCTATAATATTAAATAATGTGTAGAACTTGAAAATAGCGCAAACGAATGATTGTTTTTCGAGACTTTTTTGTAAATTCGCAACCAAATGCACAGATTTTTCGTCAAACGAATTGTTATGAGAAAACCCGTTCAATACCTTTCTATCGCAGCGTTTGCGCTGACGTTACTCGTTGCTTTGTCAAGTTGTGGCAACCGTTCGCGAAAAGATTTCAATCGTTTACTTGTTGAATTAGCCGATGACGACGCTGTTATCGATCGTGAAGACTGGCAGAAAATTGCACGTTTTCTCGAAGAAAACAAACGTCGCTTTGCTGAGTTTTACGAGAACGACAGTCTTCAGACGTCGCTTGTCAAAGCCGACATCACGAAATATTTTGCTCACCGACGTCCCGCCAAAGATATTACGTTCATTGGCGTTGGCGAAAGCGAGCATTTAGGCGTGAATTTCTACTTAGAGCGAAGCGGATCGATGACACCCTACGACGCCGCGAGCGGTGATGGGCGTTTCAAAGCAGCCATTGTCAGTCTGTTGAACAACCTTCCAGAAGGCACAGACGCGAAGATGTATGTTGTAAACAGCAGCATTAATCCTTACCCGCAAGGCGTTAAACAATTCTTGAACGACAACAATATTTTTCTTTCAACGAAAGGGCTCGGTGATGCAAGTTATACCGATTTTGGAGCCATCTTTTCCGAATTGCTAACCAATACACGAGAAGGAGAAATCAGCATACTGGTGACGGATATGATTTATTCAACGCGCCAGATGATTGGTGTAAATCCGCAGAAAGTGTTTTCAGAAGCACAGGGCATGACGCACGCGGTGTTTAAAGATGAAGTAAAAAACCAATCCATGTTGATTATGAAACTGATGAGTTCGTATGACGGTCCATATTATTCTTATGACGCGCCATCGAGCGGTAAAACCTATCACGGAGAGCGTCCTTACTATATTGTTTTTGTAGGAAGCAATTCGTCGATTGCGCGTTTGACGATCGACAAGCAATATGCGCCATTGATGCGTCTTGCGGATTTGCGCGGTTTTGAACACATGTATCTTTTCTCAACCGATGGTGTATATCATCCGTACTACTCACTGCTGTTGCGGAGCGATGATATACGAGGCAGATTTCGCCCAGAGCACGGTCAGAATGACCGCATTACCGACGTAAAAGACGTAGAGCCAGACGCAGCGAGTGGAGATATCAAACTGGCGCTTGCGGTTGACTTGAGCAAAATGCTGATCGACGAAGATTATCTGACTGACACAGAAAATTATCAGATAGAAGCCGACAACGAAATCACGATAGAGCAGATTCGGAAGATTGACTCTAAAGACGTAACGCCTGCATCCAGAAAATTTACTGATAAAGCGACGCACGTATTTGTGCTGAAAACGAAAGCGCTGAAGAACAATCAGGAAGTGAAAATACGCTTGTTGAATCGCTTGCCGCAGTGGATTAAAACTTCATCGAGCGACGATGACCGCGACTTGCATAGCGCTACGTTTGCAGAGACCACGTTTGGACTTCAATATCTGCTGCAAGGCATTTACGACTCCTATCAAAAACACGCCAAAGACGTGCCCTGTTATTTTACTTTAGACTTAAACTTGAAAAAATAAACATCAAACACATGAAGAAATCTATTCTACTAATCAGCGGACTCGTGCTGACACTGTTGTATATCGTCTTTTCAATGCAAATTTACGAAGCGATATACTACGAAAGAGAGTTCTCTGACGAAATGTATAACCAGAATCTTTATCTCATTAGCGCGTTTGTCAGCGCTATCGTAGCGTGGGGATGGGCTGGAATATACTATTACCTCATTAATTCAGTGAGTTTCAGTCGCTGGTATCATTGGTTGCTGATGTTGGCTATAGCAATGATTGTTTCAGCGCTTATCAATTATTTTTATCCTTTATCGATTTTCAGTGAAAACGGATTGAGTTTCACTCACCAACTCGTGAATTACAGTCTTGTCACAGCAATGCTCACTGCTATTTTGTTTGTGATAGCATCTTTTTCTATGCGTTGGTGGAGTACAAACTGCCGTCACACACCCATACCTGAATAAACTATGCGATTATTTCTTTTTCTTGTAGGCGGGACAGGCTCTCGCGTGATGCGTCCTTTACTGATGCAACTGGCGGCTGGCGTTCATCCGCAGGATGAAAATGGGCATGCTTTGCCGCTGGAGATCGTGCCTATCATTGTCGATCCACATAAAGCAAACGAAGATTTGAAGCGAACGGAAAATCTGTTGCGCTGGTATCGACAAATTCGTCACTCGCTCTACGGCGACGATGAAGATGTTAGGAAAGGCTTTTTTAGTGTAAAAATTTCGACTCTCAGCGATATACTGCCGAATGGCTCGTCGTTGAGCGAAACATTCCTATTCAATATGAATGCTATTGAGTCGAAGAAATTTAAGGATTTCATTGCATATTCAACGCTCGATAGCGGCAATCAGGCGCTTTGTTCAATGATGTTTTCGAACGATCAGTTGGAAACAAAAATGGATATCGGCTTTGTAGGAAGTCCAAACATTGGAAGCGTTGCACTAAATCAATTCAAGGACAGCGAAGAATTCAAGCAATTTTCTAACGTCTTTCAGAAAGGCGATCGTATCTTCGTGGTTAGCAGTATTTTTGGAGGTACAGGAGCAGCGGGATACCCGATCATTGTGAAAAATATTCGCAATGCTGGAAATAATAGTCAGATAAACAATCGCGGTGATTTGCGTGATGCGCGAATCGGAGCCCTTACAGTACTGCCGTATTTCAACGTACAGCAAGACGAAAACAGTCCGATATCACGCGCGGACTTTATTTCGAAAACGAAAAGCGCGTTATTCTATTATCACGATAACCTCACTGGACTCAGAAAAGATGGCGTTGATTTGCCAATGTCTAAAGTTAACGTTTGCTATTACTTGGGCGACGAAGTTCCAAGCAATCCTTACTACAACGATCCAGGTGGAAACGGACAGCGAAACGATGCACACGTAGTGGAATACGTAGGCGCGCTGTCGATACTTGACTTTCTTTCGATTCCAGATGAGCAACTCCAAACCGCAGATGGCAATGCTGTCAATCCAATCTTCAAGGAATACGGTTTGGCAAACGATAAACGAACATTGAGTTTGAAGGACTTTGGAATTTCAACGCGTGCGCTCGTCAATCGTCAGATGGCAAAGTTCCATTTGGCGTACATGTATCTGACGCATCAATTCGCAGAAGATATTGGTAGAGGTTACACGCAAGACAAACCAGAATTGACGAAAGGTTTTCTTTCTACATCATTCTACAACACGCTCACGTCGAATTTCTTTGTTGCTTACTTGCAATGGCTCAAGGAATTACGTGGAAACCAACGCAGTTTCGTGCCATTCAATTTGGATACCAGCAAACTATCAGACGCGCTCACAGACATTTCGCCAAAAAGTGGCTTCTTTAAGTCGGGCATTGACTATAAAACCATTCTCGCAACGATGAATAAAACAAGCCAAACCGCGATGAAGACGCAGAAATATGGCACAGATAAAGTTTGCTTGAAACTCTTTGATTTACTGGACGATACACTCGACAAATTGATTGACGAGAAATACAATTCTATTGTGTAAGAAAACTATGAGCAAGATACTATCCTATAATAATAAGACGACAGGCGAGGGTTGGATTACGCTGAACAATCAGTATAATGCAGACGAAATAAATATGATAAGCGACCCGAATGGCGGTCTATCTCAACAACCGAGAACGGCAATTCCTTCACCCTTCGCGCAAATGGACTTAGTTAAGAACGCATTTCGCAGGCTTTCGATGAACGAAAAGTTGCGTGGCGAAGCGATGGATGAGAAACTCGTTTCGAATGCATTGGATATCGCGCAACTGTTCTTTAATCTGCCAGAATTGCGCACGCAAATTCGCGTGGTAGAGTGGGACAAAGAGACCCAACTTGCTATGCTTAAGCAAGAGCCTCAACATAAACTATTCGGCGAAACCATTGAGATGTTTCTCGAACAAGATAAAGAAGCATTCAATTTCGACCAAATGGACAGGCTATACTTCTTGGTTTACGGAAACGAAACAATTGGATGCACTTCGCCAGTCACGCTTTTCATGGCGTCGCCCAATGCACGAGAAGGAAAATACAGCATTCCAGTAGAACAAAACGTGCGACTTTTCGAACTCTGGCGCCCGCTTTACATGCGCGACGCTAAGTTTGTCAAATATATCTACGCGCTTTTCACCGCTTATCCTGATTTGAAAAAAAATTGTGGCGAACTAAACGCATATTTAATCGTTAACTTCCGACTTCTATCTGATGAAGTTAGAAAATCAATCCTTACGGATATCGGCAATCCAGAAGCGCGTGACTTAGAGAACGTAGAGAGAGCGAAAGATTATTTGCAAGTAAACTTTTCGCCGATGGATGAGAAAGTGCAGGCGTTGGGCGTACCATTTTTCTGTGCGCGTCAGGAAGATATACAACAAGCGATTCAGCAAAGCGATTTCAAAATCGTTCCAACGCTCGATTGCGAGGAACAACTTCCGCTCGTGCTGCAAAACCATCTCAATGCACCACAAACAGATCCGTTTAGATACATCACAGGAAATTGGACTGATGCAACCGTCATCACATCTGCTGACTATGCGATGACGCCTGACAAGCGTGTGCTTCCTGCAACAACGCACCAGTATCCTTGGTTAACCGACGACGATTTTTTCCAACCTGTTCTAATAAAATTAGACTACACGTTGGATCGCGATTGCTTCTTCGATGGAAATCTATCGATCGGTAGTCGCGAAACGGATGATTGTGATTTCGTTTTGCCGTTGAAGCAAACATTTTTCAAATACTTCACCGCAGAAGATTTGCGCAAGACAATTGGCGGCAGAAAACGCTTCGAACTCATTCACACAAAGACGGGACAGACCGAAAGTGTACGTGTAGTGCTGCGCGTTCCTGTGCAGAAACAAGGCGCGTTCATTACTTTGGAACGCACGTATGTTGCTTCGCATGGCACAGACCTACGCTATGACGAGAAAAACAATCGCGGTTATTTCATAACTGTACCATTTGCGCTGTCAGTTTTTCCATTTATCAATCCAGACTCACTGCAACAATATCACATCCAACTGGTTGACCGCGCGCTTGGATTGCTCGAGAATTATAGTTTATCGCTCGACTTCTATCAGAATGCTGCTCGGCGATTGGATGAGCAATGCGTTACGTGTCGCTCGCGTAGCTTGAAATCTGAAAAGAAAGTGGGATCCGATTATTATCGACTCAATTCAGGATTCGATTACATGACAATCGCGCTAGCCGATGAACGTGGCACGCGCGTAGCCGAAGGCGTTATCTGTCCTAAATGGCCAGCCTACATTCAGGGTCACGATGCATTTACGTTCAGCGTTGACTTTGGTACGACAAACACGCACGTGGAATACATGTGCGAAGGTAATATGCCAGAACCGTTAAGCATAAGCAGTGCTACCAGCGAACGCCTCGTTGCAACATTATATAATGGAGAGAGCATTCTATACGACGTGATTCTCAAACAGGAATTCTTGCCTAAGAATATTGGTGATGTGTACGGATTTCCACAACGCACTGTTCTGTCGGAAAGTGAGCAGTTAGATGCAGAAAATGTTGATAACATTATCGCGCTGGCAGATGCAAATATTCCGTTCATTTATGAAAAGGAAAGTACAGGTTATGGAAATAGAATCGTAGCTAACTTGAAATGGTCCACTGAAATAGCAAACAGCAAACGTATCCGTGCATATCTCAAAGAGCTTGCATTGCTTATGCGCGCTAAAGTGTTGATTGAGAACGGTAACTTGCAGAAAACGCGTCTTGTATGGTTCTATCCGCTTGCTATGAAAGTGGGAAACATTCGTAAAATGCAAGAAATGTGGTCGAAAACCTTTAAGGAAGTTTTCGGAAGCGATGCAACAGAAACGAATCTCATTCAGATGCCAGAATCGGTTGCGCCTTATTTCTTCTATCGCCACTCGAGCGTATTCCGTGGCGCGGCATCTACGGTTGCAAGTATTGACATTGGAGGCGGATCGAGCGACGTTGTAGTTTTCGAAAGCAACGCTACGCAGCCAACGATACTCACTTCGTTCCGCTTTGCTGCAAATGTGCTCTTCGGAGATGGATTCTCAGAAATACCGCTTGGCGATAGCAATCCTATGTTGAAGAAATACGTTGACTACTTCAAGCGTTTGTTCGACAGTGATGACGATCGCTACGGCGAACTCAATGGAATACTCGACGATATCGTGTCAAAGCGAAAAAGCGAAGACATCAACGCCTTTCTTTTCTCCGTCATCAACAATAAAGTTGTAGGTGGAAACGATGTCTTTTCCTATAATTTGCGACTCAACGAAGACGGCAATCGCAAAATTATCTTCATCTATTTCTACGCTACTCTAATCTATTTCGTTGCGCAGATGATGCATCAACGAGGACTACAAAAGCCTCGCAGCGTTATGTTTAGTGGAACTGGCTCAAAAGTGCTTGAAATTATCGGAAAGCAACGCGATCTTGACCTTATTACTCAAGCAATATTCGAGCGCGTTTACAATGAAAAATACGACAGCGATGGCTTCTCTGTGATTAAAGAAGAGAAGGAACCCAAACAGATTACGTGTAGAGGCGCTTTGCTTCAAGTGCGAGAGCCGTCTGGATGTGATAGCGTTAACACGCTAAATCGTTCACTTGACGCCATCGATAGCACACTTAAAACAACGTTCTCTATGATCGACAAACCGCAAATCGTTTACGACGATATGGCGAATGCTGAGATACGACAAAAAATCGTTGAAAGCGTGCGAAAATACAATGAATTCTTCATCGCGCTTTGCGATGATTTGCACGTTGTCGATCGCTTCTTAGTCGATATTCGCTCGCTCCAGCGCTTCCGCGAACTCGTGAACAAAGATCTCGAACACCACTTGCTCAACGGCTGGAACTTCTCAAATAAAAATCAAGACGAGCACAACGGAAACGACGTTGTTGAAGATGCTGTTTTCTTCTATCCAATTATCGGCAGCATCCGCGACAATCTCATCGAAAACTTAACCGACTAAACATGGGACTCTTTGGAAAAAAAGACCAAAGCACAGCAGTTGAAAACGCAAACGCTGCGCAACAGGATGAAATGACAGCGCAACGCATCGCCGAACTGGAGCGTCGCATCGCTAATCTGTCTGAAAAAATCGAAGATTTAGGCAATCGACTGTCGCAACTCGAAGAAAAAGAAACGCAACCTGCACAAACCGCCAACGCAACGCCTGAAGATAGCGCGCCAGTTGCTGACGTTGCAACCACAACCCAGCGCCATCTTTTTCTCCCAGCACCATCTGCCGACGGCATCTTCGAGTTCGGCGCTTCCCAAGAGCAAATCGGCAAAAGCATCTATTCGCTTTCCACCGACGATTTGCACACAGCAACATTCCGAGTCATCGATTCCCGAGACGCAATCGCGACATCCATGATTTCCGTTTCGCAATTGCTGAAACCAGCGTGCAAGATTCTCGGCAACACAGCCATGCGACCGCAACACATCGTCACCGAAGAAGAAGGTAAAGCAGTGCGCGACGGCAACGGTTGGCGTGTAATCCAAAAAGCAATCATACGTTTCTGCTAATGATCGAAGTAAAATGCCCTAAGTGTCGCTATCGTTTCCAAGCGGAAAGCAGTGCAGGCGAAAACCAAATCGCGTGCGTCTGTCCCAGATGTGGCACGCCTTTCGTTTACGACATACCCGAAGAGCAACGCACTGGCATGCGTCTGCAAGAGGATGTGCATGCAACAGAAACGAAAACCGTTGCAACACCATCGGCAACCAACGAAACGCAATCACAACACGCTGACGTAAAACCGCGACCCATACCATCCGCAAAAACAACCAAGCAAAAACCATCTTCTGCCAAGCGCGCAACCCGACAGCCAACCACGAACTATCGTCCCACAGCCAAGCAACACAACGGTTGCTTGCTCAAGGGTTGTCTTCTCATCTTCGCGTTCTGCGGCATGATTTTGTTCTTTATCGTCAGCGGTTGGTGGTCGAACCGTTACCATTCCGATGAAAATTCGATTTTCTCTGATGTAGAAAACCAAACGGAAGCACAAGCAACAACGTCGCAAACCGATGAAACAAACCCCAAACCACTGCCTGCGCCAGATTGGATTCAAGGCGTTTGGACTGTCAACACCAACTACTACGGAACGATTACGCTGCGAATAGAAGGCAATCACATTGAAGAAACAACCAAAGGAGGCATCTCCAAAGGTTCATTCTATTATTCTAAAGGTCAGTTGAACTGCGATTTCGGCGACAAACGCACGCTCGTCTATCGTCTCGACGAGACACAGCATCGTATCGATGCAGGCGAAGGATTGCTTATGCGTAAAGTAAAATTCTAAATGCACCAACGCGACAAACAAATCATACATTTAGCCATCCCAGCAGTCATCACCAACGTCACTGTTCCACTGCTCGGGCTGGTCGATCTCACCATCGTTGGTCACATGGGCAACGAGAAATACATCGGCGCAGTGGCGATCGGCAGCATGCTGATGAACGTTCTCTACTGGCTGATGGGCTTTCTGCGAATGGGAACAAGCGGTCTGACAGCCCAATCATACGGCGCGGAAAACAAAACAGAATGTCGCCTGATGCTGTTTCGCTCGCTTTTGCTCGCCAGTGCAATAGGATTAGCGTTGCTTCTCTTGCAAACACCAATCCGTCTCGCTGCTTTGGCACTCATGAAACCGCCAACCGAAACAGCGCCACTCGTTTCCACCTATTTTAATATATGCATCTGGGGCGCTCCAGCCATGCTCTGCATCTACGCTGCAACGGGATGGTTCGTCGGTATGCAAGACACACGCGCGGTGATGATTGTTTCAATTTCGCAAAACATTATCAATATCATCGCATCGCTGCTCTTTGTCTATGCGCTCGGCATGAAAATCGAAGGCGTTGCATGCGGAACGTTTCTCGCGCAATGGCTCGGTTTTTTCATCGCTGTCGTGCTCATGAAACGCCATCAACGTGGACTGCCGCGCGCAAACAATACGCGACAAGCGTTGTTCAGCCATTCCGCATTCGGAAAACTGCTCAACGTCGATCGCGACTTCTTTCTTAGAACTTTATTCCTCGTAGGAGTCAATCTCTTTTTCACTGCAGCAGGATCGTGGCAAGGCAATATCATCCTCTCAGCCAATACATTGCTGCTCACGTTTATGCATCTTTTCTCATATATCATGGATGGATTCGCGTTCGCGGGCGAAGCTCTGTGCGGACGGGCTGCTGGTGCAGGCGACCGATTAGCGTTCACCGAAACCGCATCGCGACTCTTCCGAATCGGCGCTTACGTCACACTCATTTTTAGCGTAACGTATCTCCTGCTCGGCATGCCGTTCCTCCATCTTATTACAAACGAACAAACGGTGCTCGACGCTGCTCGGCAATATCTTTTCTGGGTCGTTCTGATTCCCGTTGCTGGCGTTGCAGCCTTCATCTACGACGGAATTTTTGTTGGATTAACGCTTTCGCGCGGTATGATGTACGCATCGCTTTTCGCACTCATCACATTCCTCATCGTATGGTATGCCGCCAGCCCATTCATCGGCAATCACGCGCTTTGGATGGCGTTCATCGTCTATCTCGCTACACGTGGAATCGTGCAGTATTTCTACTTCAAAAATCGACCACTCAACGAATTTTTTTCTTAAATCAACACAATGCCAACCTATCTCCTCATCATCGCCATCATCGTTGCACTCATCGCCATCGCCGTTGCACTGTTTATGTACGTCAAACGACGCGATGTCGAAGCCAAACTGCTGCTTAGCGAACAGCAACTCAACGTAGAAAAATCGTCGAACGCTGATTTGCAACAACAACTCTCTTATGCGCGCGACGAAGCCAATGCACGCGACGAACTAATCGCTACGCTGCGCGTCGATGTAGCGAAAAACGAAACGTTGCTGCAAGCAGAAATCGAACACAATGCAGAAGAAACACAACTGCGTCGCGAGCAATTCGAACAACAACTCCAAACAGCGCAAAAACAATTCGAGAACTTGGCGAACAAAGTGCTTGACTCTACGGGATCAAAACTCAAGAGTCAGAGCGAGGAATCATTCAAACAACTCACGCAACCACTGCAAACCCATCTCCAACAACTGCAACAGGCAATCGCAAACACCAACGAACTCACCGCGAAAAATAGTGCATCGCTGTCAGAACAACTGCGTTCGATGAGCGAACAAACGAAGAAAATCGACCAAACCGCGTCGAATCTGACCAACGTCATGCTGGGAAAAAATAAGGGACAAGGCAGATGGGGCGAGCGTATATTGACCGAGCTCCTCGAAATGCAAGGTTTCCGAAAAGGATTCGACTTCGATGTGCAGCAAACGATGGCGGACGCGAGTGGTCAAACAGTCATCGACGACGATAATCATCGTAAACAACCAGACGTAATCTTGCATTATCCGCAAAACGAAGACGTGATTATCGACGCTAAAATGTCCATCGAGAACTACTATCAATACGTTGAAGCAAACACAGAGCACGACCGCAATATGTTCGCCGATAGACTTGTGAGCAACATCCGCAATCAATACAAAATTCTCGCAAAGAAAGACTACAGTAATTATGTGAAACCGCCACGCCATTCCATTGATTTCGTCATCATGTTTGTGCCAAACGATGGCGCATTGCAGCTTGCGCTGTCGCGGGAACCTAAACTTTGGAACGAGGCTTTCGAGAATAAAGTTTTTATCACAGGGCAACAAAATCTCATGGCTATACTAAAAATGATACAACTCGCGTGGAGACAATATCAACAGTCGGAGAACCAAAAACAAGTCTATGAGTTAGCGTCGGATCTCTTGTCTCGGCTGGGCGATTTCAATGAATTATTTTTGAAAATCGGTAAATCGCTCGACGCAGCACAGCAAGCGTTCGACGCAGCAAATAAAAAGGCGTACACAGGGCGACAAAGTGTGATTGGAAAGGCTAACCAACTGAAAGAGATTGGTGCAAAAGAAAATCCTAAAAAACCTATTCCGCCAACGGATCCTGAACTAACGCTGGAGTAAAACGCATGAAACAAAAAATCCTCTTCATCTGTCTCGGAAATATCTGTCGCAGTCCTGCGGCTGAAGGCGTGTTCCGCGCGCTTGTCGAGCAGCGCGACAAAACGGATTTGTTTGAAATAGATTCGGCGGGCATTGGTTCGTGGCACGCAGGACAGCTGCCCGACGTTCGCATGCGACGCACTGGCGCGAAAAGGGGCTACAACTTCGATTCGCGTGCACGACAAATCACGCAGCAAGACTTTCGCGATTTCGACGCAATCTACGCAATGGACGAGGAGAACGTGTACGACCTTCAACGCCTTGCACCAGCAGGAACAGCGCAGAAGATTCATCGGCTGTCGGATTTCATACAAACGCGCAACGCAACGACCATTCCCGATCCTTACTACGGCGATGAACGCGATTTCGAATACGCGCTCGACCTGATCGAGGAGGCATGCGAGAATCTTCTGGACAGTCTATTGAAAGCGACCAAATAGTCGCTTTCTTTTTTTGCTTTACACGAAACAAAAAATCAGCGCACACGAATTGTTAAAAAATAGTGTTAAATTGGGTGTGTCAAAGATTGTTAAAAATGTTAAGTTTTATTTGTTAAAATTTTATTTCGCGTGAAATAAAACATCGTTTTTTGCGATTTTTTTTGCCCTTCCATGTGGAATACGGATGCAAAAAGGCGGTTTAGAAATCTATCTCACGTGAAATAAATTTCTATCTCACGTGAGATAATTTTTTATCTTATATCATTTAACTTTTTTAACAAATGCTTTCTGACGAAATTTCACGTTCAAAAATTCGCTATTTTTTGCGAAAAAACATCGAAAAAGCGTATATTTTTTGCATAAAGCCATCATTTTAACATTTCGCGCATGGAGTTACGACAAAAATTCATTGAAAAACGACCGAAATTTGTGCATTAGAAATTGGTCGGTCAAATGCAAACGAATGTTAAATCAAATGTTAAAATTTCGCGGAAAAGCATCGTTAAATTTTGTAAAGTTTTCTTAAAACTCTATTTCTTATAGCGCAAAAAAAAATGGCGCGTGAAGCGCCAAATTTTTACTTGTAACCATCTCGAAATTCTTTGGGCGATATGCCCGTATGTTGTTTGAAATATTTTCCGAAGAAGCTCTGATTGCCGAAGTTAAGCTCCTGCGCGATTTCTTTAATCGACGTGTTGGTGTACGCCAAGCGCTGCTTTGCGTGATTGATGACGCGCTCTGCAATCCATTTTTGCGGTGATTTGCCCGATTTTTCCTTGACCAATACCGACAGATAGCGTGTCGTTAGGAAAAGTTTTTCAGCATAGAACGCCACATCTCGATGGGTTGGATAATTCTCTTGCATGAGTTGTAAGAACAACCTAACGATTTCGTCTTTTCGCGTCACTCTCGACGTTGTTGTTCCAATGGTATCGAGCAGCATTTCCAGTACGATATACGCGAAAACCTTTCCGATAGAAATCGTTTGATAGTGGATGAGTTTCAGTTTGAGTTCATCCATCTCGCTCGTTAGTTCATCTGCAATCACAGCGTTTTCTTTTTCGATCTGAAAGCTAAGCCCTGTAAACAGCTTTTGCACGAGTTCGAAATTTTGTTTATTGAGATGTACTTTTGGATTCTTCGCTAAATGTAGCTGCGTGTTGATATTCAGCACTGGATCAACGGTTTGTAGGTAGAATTCATAATCAAGCCGAATGCTAAGCGCTTTGAAATCTTCGCTTTTCGTGTAAGTTTTGGCGTAGTTTGCAGGCGCTAAAACAAACGCATCGCCGCGTTGCAATTCCCAATGCTGTCCATCGAGTTCGCCACTGATGCAACCGTCGGTGCAAATGAATAGCGACATGATGCCGTTTAATGAGATAATTTTGCCAGGATCGGGGATAATTTCGGTGTTTGCGTCAACCGAAAAACATTCGAATGGTAATTGATTTTGTTTCATGTGTGCAAAAAAACGAAAAATCGTGCGAATTAAACGAATAAATGGGTCTATTTTTACGATTTTATGTAGATTTATACCAATATTCCGTCACTTTTGACAACGCATGTTATGTTTTCCTGATTTAATTTTGCAACCGAGAAGTTTTTGAAACACATAAAATTAGAACATATATGATGACGAAAAAGAATTATCTCTTGATTCTGGCAACGCTTTGCGTGGTTTGCGGTTGCGGAAACAAGTCTTCGCGCGACGCGTCACGCGTAGTTAAGGTACGCGTAGAGCAGGTAGGCGCTTCGCAGAGCAACATCAACCGCTCGTATGTGGGCACAGTAGGCGAGGGGAGTGGCTCTTCGCTAAGTTTTTCCACAATGGGTACGGTTCGGTCTGTTGCGGTTCAGGAAGGTCAATCAGTGAAAGCGGGTCAGGTCTTAGCGACTCTCGATGCTACTCAAATGCAAAACGCGGTGCAAGTGGCTGACGCAGCTTTGAAACAAGCAGAAGACGCATACAAACGCATGGAGATGCTTTATCAGAAAGGCAGTCTGCCAGAGATAAAGTTTATCGATGTGAAGACAAAGCTAAGCGAGGCGCAAACAACGAAACGCATGGCGCAAAAGAATCTAAGCGATTGCGTTCTGAAAGCACCATTTAGCGGCGTAATTGCTAAGCGTAGCGTTGACGTTGGCACAAACGCGATGCCTGGATTAGAGTGTTTCAAATTGATTAAGTTAGGAAACGTAGAAGTAACCTTTGCAGTACCAGAACAGGAAATAGGTTCTTTCAAGGTAGGTCAAGACATTGCGTTTACGGTTGCTGCGCTCGACGGAAAGCGTTATGTAGGACGCGTGACGAAAAAAGGCGTAGAAGCGAATGCGTTGAGCCACACTTACGACGTCGTGCTTAGCGTTGGCAACGCCGATCGCGCGCTTCTGCCTGGTATGGTGTGTGCAATAGAATGGCATGGCAAGAACAAGAGCGTCGGCGATGGGCATGGCGTGATTGAGTTGCCGCAAGAGGCAGTCTTAACTGATGGCGATGGACAATTTGTTTGGATTGTTCAGGGCAGTAAAGCTACGCGACGTCGCGTTGTTGTAGGCGACTTCACACCCTCTGGCGTGCTTGTTACCGACGGATTAGGCGCAGGCGAGCAAGTGATTGTTAGTGGACAAGCGAAGGTAAGCGAAGGCGAAAAAGTTGAAATCATCAAAGAAAAATAAAATAGTGAAACGAAATATCATTGAAAACGCGATGCATTATCGCGGTCTGACGTTCTTCCTTTTCGGTGCTTTTATTCTTTTCGGAATTTATGCGCTGTATGTGATGCCGAAAAACGAGTTTCCTACGTTCACCATTCGTCAAGGTGTGATCGTCGCTGTTTATCCTGGCGCATCGGCAGACGTGATTGAGCAACAGGTTACAAAGCCTTTGGAAAAATTTCTCTGGGAATTTAAGGAAGTAAAGAAAAGCAATACGTATTCGCATACACAGGAAGGCATTTGCTACATATTCGTTGAGGTTGATAAAATCAATTCAAAAGATGAATTTTGGAGCATGCTGAAACATAAACTCGCACAAGAGAAAAGTGCATTGCCAAGCGGTGTGCTCGCATTGATGGCAATTGACGATTTCGGAGATACATCTGCGATGCTGATTACACTGGAAAGCGAAGATAAAACGTATCGCGAGATGCACGATTATGTAGGAAAATTGCAGGATCAGTTGCGAACGATTCCCGAATTGGCAGGCATTAAAGTTGTAGGTGAGCAATCTGAGCAAATCGGAGTGTATATCGACCGCGACAAACTGTCGAGTTATGGTTTTAATTCAGCGACTTTGCTTTCTGCTTTGCAAGGACAAGGATTGCAAGTCATGAGCGGTGAGGTTGACGATGGGCACACGATTCGTCCAATCCACATCAAGACGGCGTCAACGGCTTACGATATCGCGCAAACAATCGTGTTTAGCGATCCTAAAGGTACGGTTGTTCGACTGAAAGATGTAGCAGAAATTAAGCGTGAATACCCAACAGCAAGTTCTTACGTGAAGAATAACGGCAAGAAGTGCATCGTTGTTTCGGTAGAGATGCAATCGGGCAACAACATTGTCGATTTTGCCGATAAGGTTAAAGCAAAGATAGAAGATTTTAAGACGACATTGCCGTCGAGCGTTGGCATCTTTACGATTACCGATCAAGGTCATGTCGTTCACGAATCAGTGGTTGAATTTTTGAAAGAGCTGTTGATTGCGATTGTAACGGTTATCATTGTGATCATGTTGCTGCTTCCTTGGCGCGTAGCAGGCGTTGCTGCGAGCACCATTCCAATCACTATTTTTATATCGCTTGGCATTTTCTATCTATTTGGCGTAGAACTCAATACGGTTACGCTGGCTGTGCTGATTCTTACGTTAGGAATGATTGTCGATAACTCGATTGTTATCGTCGATAGTTACATGGAACAGATTGGCGAAGGGCGCAGTCGCTGGCACGCTGCAAGTGCTTCAGCAAAAGAATTCTTTGGCGCCATTCTGTCGGCTACGCTTGCTATTTCGCTAACGTTCTTCCCGATGGTTTTCACTATTAGCGATATGATGAAGGATTTCTTGAAATGGTTTCCTCGTGCTATCACAATCGTGTTGGGAGTGTCGCTCATCGTGGCTGTATTGCTTGTGCCTTATCTTCAGTATGCGTTTATTCGGAAAGGTCTGGATAAACCCGCCGATGAGAAAAAGCGCAAATCGCTGTTGGAACGCATGCAAAGTCTTTACGACAACCTCATAGAACGCTGTTTCAATCATCCGAGATTGGTGCTTCTTTTAGGTGTTTTGGCAGTGATTTTTGGTGGATTTCTTTTCTCGCTTGTGCCACAGAAGATGATGCCTGGCGCAGAACGCAATCAGTTTGCAGTAGAAATATTTATGCCGACGGGCACATCGCTGACGCGAACGGCTGAGGTAGCAGATTCGTTGCGCGATATGATGAGCAAAGACAAGCGCGTTGAAAATATAACGACCTTCTACGGCAGTGGTTCTCCACGCTTCCACACCGCTTATGCACCACAAATGGGCGGCTCGAACTTTGCGCAATTTATCGTAAACACGAAAACGAATAAAGCAACTGAGCAGTTGCTCGACGAGATGTCTGAGAAATACGAAAATGTTTTCACGGATGCGCAAATTCGTTTCAAGCAATTGGATTATTCGGCTGCAAACAATCCAATCGAAATTCGCTTTGTTGGCGATGATCTTGCGCAGCTCCACAAATTTACTGATAAGGCTGCCGAAATCATGCATCAGAATCCGAAACTGACTTTGATTAGAACCGATTTCGAAGGCACGCACGCTGGACTTTTGGTTGACCTGAACCAAGAAGAAGCGCAACGCATTGGACTTTCTAAACCGTTGCTTAACCTTAATCTCGCAACGCGTTTCGGTTCTGGTTTACCTGTTTCGACAGTGTGGGAAGGCGATTATCCAGTGAGTGTTGTGCTAAAAGATTCGAAAACTGGCAAGCAATCGACCGACGACGTAATGAACGCCACCGTTAGTGGGTTGATTCCTGGAATGAGTACACCGCTTCGGCAAGTGGCTGACGTGAAACCCGATTTCAATTACGCGCAGATTGTGCATTACAATGGACTTCGCACGATGGCAGCGACCGCTGATTTGCGTCGCGGTTATAACCTGACAGCAACGAATAACGAGATTGTTGCGAGCATGGATTCACTCAAGACGGAAGCCAAGAAGCAAGGCATCGATATGGTTGTCGGTGGACAGTACGAGAAAGATAATGAAACAGGACCGCAAATCTATAACGGACTGGCGCTGGCTGTGTTTGTTATACTTTTAATCCTTTTGTTCCATTTCCGTAGCATCAAGCTTACCGTTCTTCTGATGCTGTCCCTGCTTTTCAGCATACCAGGAGCGCCCGTCGGAATGCTTGTTATGGGACAGTCGATGTCGATGACTGGCACGCTGGGCATTATCTCGCTGATGGGAATCATCGTTAGAAACGGTATTATCATGATTGATTACGCCGAAGAATTGCGTACAAAACAACATTATTCCCCGCGCGATGCTGCGCTACATGCCGCAAAACGCAGATTGAGACCTATCTTCCTCACTTCTGCTGCAGCATCAATGGGATGTATTCCGATGGTGATAGCAAATTCGCCGATGTGGGGCCCGATGGGCGTTACCGTCACTTTCGGCACGATTATATCTATGTTGTTCATCATAACCATTATTCCAATCGGCTATTGGTTGATTATCAAAAAATAAAAACACATGAAAAAAATCATCCTTCTACTGGCACTTTTTGCGTCGTTCAACGCAATGCAAGCGCAACGCGTGTATTCGCTGCAAGAATGTATCGATCTTGCCATCGAAAACAATACCAAAACGAAAAACGCTTTGATTGAGTTGGAGTCGGCAAAAGAAATGCAAAAGGAAGCCAAAATGCAATATTTCCCAACGGTAACCGCTGGCGCAACATATTTTCACGCAAGTGATTATTTAATCAAAAAGGACATTTCGCTCAGCGCTTCACAGCAACAGCAACTCGGAACGCTGATTTCGTCGCTCGGTCTCGACCCAACAGCGCTCGCTTCCTTGCCAACGAATTATAAAATCGAAGCATTGAAGCATGGAACTTTCGTGAATCTGATGGCGATGCAACCAATCTACGCTGGCGGTCGTATCACAACAGGAAATAAACTCGCTGCGCTGCAAACGGAAGTGCGCGAATTGATGTTGCAACAATCGAAAGATGACGTCGTCAAGACCGCTACGCGCTATTACAACCAGTTGCTTTCGCTCTACGAAAAGCAAAAAACGCTGAGCGCGGCTTCGCGACAGCTGAAAAGCATTCACAAGGATGCGGAAAATGCTTTCAGTGCAGGCGTTAGTTTGAAGAACGATTTGATGAGCGTAGAACTTAAACAGAACGAAATAGCTGGTGATAGCGTGAAATTAGAGAATGGAATTAGACTTTCAAAGCTTGTGCTTGCGCAATATATCGGGCACGACGGCGAACAGATTGAGATAGACCGCACGCTCGAACAGCATATAGCAGCGCCGTCAACCTATTGGACTGATCCGCAATCCGCGTTAAATCAACGCGCAGAAGCGCAATTGCTCGACAAAAACGTTGAAGCTGCAAAACTGCAAACGAAGTTGAAGCAAGGCGAACTGCTGCCTTCGCTCGCTATCGGTGCAGTCGGCGCTTACCAAGACCTATCTTCCGAAAACAAAACGCAGCTCATTGGTTTGGCAACGCTGTCTGTTCCAATCAGCACGTGGTGGAGTAGCAAAGCGGTGAAGCGCCAGAAGATGGCGGAACGCATAGCCGAGAATGAGCGAGAAGACTATCGACAAATGCTGGTCATTGAATCGGAAAGCGCGTACGCTAATCTGGACAACGCTTACAAGCAAGTTTTGATTGCGGAAGACGCAATTCGCCAGAGCGAAGAGAATCTCCGTCTGAATAATGATTACTACAGCGTTGGTCTGACGCAGATTTCCGATTTGTTGGATGCACAAACAAAAAATCAGCAAGCGCACGATCGTTACGCAGAGGCAATCACTGAATATCTGAATTGCCGAACCGACTATCTCATCGCTACTGGACGCATGGCGCAATAAGGTTGTTCTTCAAAATAAACAAACGAAAACGAGGCGAAATCCACACAGGATTCGCCTCGTTTTTATATGAATTAAAAAAATGATTTAGTATTGTTTCAATTCTTGTTTGCCGCGCAAAACTTCTAATGCATTGAGTGCCAAAGCCTCGAGCTCATCTTCGCCAGGATAGCAATACACTGGAGCGAGGAAATCGATGCGCTTGCGCAACTCGCTGATAATGTATTCCGATCGCGCAACGCCACCAGTGAACAAGATTGCATCCACTTTACCGCACAACACAGCTGCTTCGGCTGCGATATTCTTTGCAGTGTGATAAATCATCGCGTCAACGATCAACTTCGCGTGTTCATCGCCATCGATAACGCGTTGCTCTACGTCTTTCATATTGTTGGTTCCGAGATGCGCGCTAATGCCTGCCTGTCCTGCTATGCGCTTCAGCAACTGTGGTTCAGTATATTTACCGCTGAAACACAACTTAATAAGATCGGCGGCTGGCAAAGAACCAGCGCGTTCTGGTGAGAACGGACCCTCACCATCGAGTGCGTTGTTGGCGTCTATGGCTCTACCATGCTCGTGCGCTGCGATAGAAATGCCACCGCCCAAGTGACAGATGATAAGATTGAAGTCTTCATATTTTTTCCCTCTTTCGCGAGCGAAACGCTTAGCGATAGCACGCTGGTTCAGCGCGTGCCAGATGCAAATACGGTTCATCAGTGGCGAGCCGCTTATTCTTGCGTATGGCGAGAGTTCATCTACAACGCCAGGGTCTGCAATAAAACATTGGCAATTAGGGATTTGTTTCGCTATTGCATCTGCAATAATACAACCGAGATTGCATGCGTGACGGTGGTGTGCGTTCAGAGCGTCGTCGATCATCTCTTGCGTGACGCTGTACGTGCCTCCTTCGATAGGTTTCGCCACAGCACCGCGACCAATCACTGCGTCAAAATCGAGTGGAATATCGTTCTTTTTCAGTTCTTCGAGAACGGTGTCTTTACGAAACTCGAATTGCTCGGTAAAGTCATTGAAATGTTCCAGTTGTTCCGTAGAATGCGAAACGGTGTGACGCATAATCGGTTTCTCGTCGTGGTAAACGGCGATCTTCGTGGATGTCGATCCAGGATTGATTACAAGTATTTTATGCATAGTATTCGTTAAGATTTTCGTCAGATTTCTTTATTGTAGCGCAGCCATGCACAGACTATAGAATTTTGATTGTGCATTATCGCTTCGCGATGGCAATACAACAGGGCGAGAAGTGCCTTGAAGCGTGCAAGCAACCGTTGCTTTGCAGAAGAGAGTCACTGTTTTGTGGAAGACGTTGCCTGCTTCAATATCGGGGAAGATTAAAGCGTCAGCCTGTCCATCGAGTGGCGATTTGATGCCTTTATTGTCCAGACTTTTCTTGCTGCACGATGTTTTCACATCGAGCGGTCCGTCAACGATGCAAGGACCAAACTCGCCAGCCTCTGCCATCTTGATGATGTCGGCATAACCTATTGTGTAAGGGAAATTCTTTGCATCAGGATCTTCGGCGCAGTGGATGAGCGAAATTTTTGGTTGCTCGATTCCAAAATCTCTACACAATTTCGCCATATATTTCACTTGTTGCACCCTTTGTTCTTGCGTTGGGAACGGTATCACAGCAGGATCGGTATAGAAAAGCATGCGTGGGAAACCTTCAACCTGAATAACGGCGGTGTGGGTCAGCACGTTTCCTTTCGGCAGAATGCCCGTTTCTTTGTTCAAACAAGCACGCAACACGTCGGCGCTGTGCACCAAACCTTTCATCAATATGTCGGCTTTCTCTTCGCGAACGAGCAAAACAGCCTTGCGAGCCGCGTCAAGATTGTCGTCGGCGTCAATGAATTGCACGCGTTCTCCAAACGAAAGCAAATCCTGATTCTGCTTAACGACGTCGGTATTGCCTACAAAAATCGCGTCGGCAATGTCTTCTTGAAGGGCTTTCAGCACGGCTTGCTGCGTTGATTCATCGGTTGCGCAAATCACTGCAATGCGTTTTCTTTCGGGACGTTGCTTCAGATGGGCTACAAGTTCGTCAAAATTCTGGATAGTTTTCATAGTAGTTTTTGTGTTTTAGGTCAACATTTTCTGCGAAAGTACACAAAAACGCCCTAATCGCAAAGAAAAAAGCACAAAAAACTGCTTTTTGTGCAAAAAAATCATACGTTTTCTGAAAATAGTTCCATTTTTGGCAGTCGAAATCTGATGAAAAAATTCGCTGTCTCGCGCGTTCATTATTTTATATATTATAGAAGCAAAAAATAGGGTATTTTTGAGGTAAAATTTGTTTACAAAAAACAGCAAAAAATTTGACGCAAAAAACAGTCGAATTTTATGCGAAATTTCTTGACAAACGACTCTCAAATTGTCGTAATTTTAACTTAAAAAACCTTTCATTTAACAGTTTTTTAACGCGCCATTTTTAATTTTTTTCGGCAAAAAATTTTTTTGCGACCAAAATCGCACGTTTTTTTGGGGTGTTTTTTGTGGTCTTTTTTCAAAAACGACTAGGAAATTTTTTTTTCCTGCCCGTTTACAAAAATTACTCAGTCGTTTTTGACCCGAAAACGACCCTTTTTCGGAAGCAAAAAATGAGTGTTTTTTTCAAAATAGAATGAAAAAAATGCACAAATCGGCTGTTTTGTGCAGTGATTTAACAAGTTACAACAAAAATTCACGAGTGTTAAACGCATATTTTGCGTATAATTTTCCAAAAATACATTTTGACGCAAAATTTTAACACTTATTTTTCGAAAAAATTACTGCAAAAATTTTTCTCGATTTTAACGTCCTTTAACGCGGTCTCAATAGACGAATTTTTTGGCGCATTTTTTGGTAAAATTTTTTGACAAAATTCGCCCAATTTTTTCACGTTTTTCGCGCGAAAAAATCTTTACAAAAAACAACGAATTTTTAGTCGATTTTTTCTCCGAAAGCAATGGTTCGGATGATTTTCGAAGCGATAATCATTCCAGCAACGGCAGGAACGCAAGCGTAACTCGGCAGAACGTCGGTTGCATCGGTCGTGAACGGCTGTTCGCGACTGCACACAACGGGCAGGTGTTTGATGCCGATGGCGCGCAATTTCTTGCGCATAATTTTCGCAAGCGGGTCGCCTTCGGTCTTGGAAAGGTCGGTCAAGCAGAGTTGGGTTGGGTCGATACGTTTGGCAGCGCCCATCGCTGAGATGACAGGCGTGCTGTTTTCGTTGCATCGACGAATGAGTTCTATTTTTGCGGTGACGGTATCCATGCAGTCGGCAACGAATTGAAACTCGGAAACGTTGATTTCGTCGGCGTTTTCTGGTAGATAGAACATCGCGTGCTTCGTGATTTGGCATTGCGGATTGATGTCGCGAAAACGCATTTCAGCCACATCCACTTTTAGTTTGCCGATATTCGATTGTAAAGCGATGATTTGGCGATTGAGATTCGATGCAACCACTTTGTCGTTGTCGATGATTGTCAGGCTGCCGATGCCACTTCTGACCAGTGCTTCAGCCGTATAGCCGCCCACACCGCCTATTCCGAAAACTGCTACGTGCGCACTGCGAAGACGACGCATCGCTTCGGCGCCAAAAAGTTGCTCTGTTCGCGTAAAAATGTCGTTCATTTCATTTGCCGTTTATGGTTCCGCGAAGATAATGATTATGGTTGGAATTTGCAAAACATGTAAATATTTTTTAAATTTGTCGCGAGATGAAAGAAGAAACGTTTGAACAGTTGTGGGCTTCGCAGAAGAAGCAGATTCTATCGCGCAACGCGGAATATCAGCGCATTGTGAACAGTTATCAGATGCGGTCGGGCGCTGATTGGCTTTTGTTTGCTTTGCCACTCGTAGGCGCTATCGTTGCGTTCGATTATTTGCCGTTCAAAAATGAGATTTTGAATTGGATAGTTTCGGCAATCATTGCGATTGTTTTGTTTTGCTTGGTCGTTGCGCTGAAATCGTGGCTCAATGGCGACCGTTCGCTTGCGGAAGTCGAAGCGGAAGTGAAGCAACAATGTTTTGAAACGTGGAAAAAAACGGGAAAGTTGACCTAAACGTAGATGAGATCCGACATGATGTCGTCGCTAACGAACCAACTCGTTTCGGCGATGCGCAAGCAATGATTTTCTAACGCCATCGTTCCGCGCTCGAGATGGGGCGCAGCATTCTGGAGAATATACGATTTGAAAGGCTCTTTCAAGTGGTTTAGGTCGATGCCTTTCGCGGTTCGTAACGCTGTAGTAATCAAATCGTTATAGCGTGTTGCATCATTAATTTTTTCAGACTGCAAAGGAAGAACGTCGTTCTCGATGTTTTCGATATAATTTTGCAAGTTTTGCGGATTCCAACTGCGTGTTTTTCGGTCGTAAGAATGCGCAGCAGCACCCAATCCGATGTAAGGCGTTTCGTTCCAGTAGGCACTGTTGTGGCGCGATTGGCGGTTTGGCAGCGCGAAATTGCTGATTTCGTAGTGCGAATAGCCAGCCTCGCGCAGCAGGATGCACGCTCGGCGATACATTTCGCGACAAGTTTCGTCGTCGCAATCGTGGATGAGATTTTCTTCTCGCATGCGCCAAAGTTTTGTTCCTTCTTCGATAGAAAGATTGTAGGCAGAGATGTGTTCGGGATGCAATGCAATCATCGCGCGAACGTCGCTTTCCCAATCCGCAATCGACTGTTCGGGAAAGCCAAAGATGAGATCCAGACTCAGATTTTGCACGCCAGAGGAACGCAACTCGTTGACCGCGCGCTCGATGTCGCTGGCATGGTGGCGCCGACCGATGAATTGCAGTCGCGTCTCGCTGAACGACTGCGCGCCCATGCTGATTCGGTTGATGGGAAGGCGATGAATCGTTTCGCAAAACGTAGAATTAACATCGTCGGGATTGCATTCCAGCGTGATTTCTACGTCGTCTGGAATCGGGTTTCCATTGAAAAAATTTTTTTGGATGTGTGAAAAAATCTGACAGAGTTGCGCTTCGGTGAGCAAAGAAGGCGTTCCGCCACCGAAATAGATGGTCTTTATCTCGCTATCTTGTGCAGGCAGCGAATTTCGTCGTAGTGCCATCTCATGACAAAGCGCATCGACATAGCGCTGTTGCATGTGGAGTAGGGTAGTAGAATAGAACGCGCAATACGCGCAACGCTTTTTGCAGAATGGAATATGTAGATATAGCCCAGCCATTTTCGTGACAAAAATAAGAAGATGTTTCGGATAAAAACTGGTTTTTCGCGAAATCTTTTGGCAGTTCCTTTATTTTTTTATAATTTTATCGCCGATTTGCGGAGAATTGCAACAGTTTGACTTCACAAATACCTAAAACGCGACTAAATTAACACAATTCTAAATAACTAATTTTGATATGAAAGTATATCAGACAAACGAAATCAAAAACTTTGCCCTTGTTGGCAGTGCGGGTTCCGGCAAGACGACACTTGCCGAGGCTATGCTTTTGGAAGGCGGAATCATTAAACGCCGTGGTACTGTAGAACAAAAAAATACAGTAAGTGACTATTTCCCAGTTGAACAGGAGTATGGATATTCTGTATTTCCCACCGTTCTTCACGTTGAATGGAATGGAAAGAAATTGAATTTCATTGATTGCCCAGGTTCAGACGACTTTGTTGGCGGTGCAATTACAGCATTGAGCATCACCGACCTTGGACTTATTCTCGTGAATGGACAATATGGACCAGAAGTTGGTACGATGAACACTTTCCGCAACATGGAAAAGATGCAGAAACCTGCTATTTTCTTGTTGAATCAGTTGGATAGCGACAAGTGCGACTTCGACGTTATCATTACCAATCTGAAGGAACAATTTGGAAACAAGTGTGTGCCCATTCAGTATCCTATCGGAACTGGCGTGAATTTCACAGGCATTATCGACGTGCTTTCAATGAAGAAATATTCTTGGAAACCTGAAGGAGGCGCGCCAATTATTGAAGATATTCCAGCCGATCAGAAAGATAAAGCCGAAGAGCTGCACGCTGCACTCGTAGAAGCAGCAGCCGAGAGCGATGAAGCGCTGATGGAGAAATTCTTTGAGACTGAAACACTATCAGAAGAAGAACTTCACGAAGGTCTGCGCAAAGGCATTGCAACGCGCACCGTATTCCCTGTAGCATGCGTTTGCGCAGGAAAAGATATGGGTGTACATCGTTTGATGGAATTACTTGGCGACATCGTTCCTGCAGTGAACGAAGTTCCAAGCGTTAAAAATACACGTGGCGAAGAAGTTAAAGCAGACGAAAATGGTTCGGAAGCAGTATTCTTCTTCAAGATTAGCATGGAACCACACATTGGTGAGGTAAGTTACTTCAAAGTAATGAGTGGAAGTCTGCAGCCAGGCGATGACCTCGTGAACGCCGATCGTGGTTCTCGCGAACGTATTGGTCAGATCTACGCTTGTGCAGGTGCAAACCGTATTTCTGTTGATAAGCTCAACGCAGGCGATCTGGGTTGTACAGTGAAACTGAAAGACGTGAAGGCAGGCAATACCTTGTGTGATAAATCTAACGAACAGCAATTCAATTTCATCCAGTATCCAAATAGCAAATATTCTCGCGCCATCCGTGCTGAGAATGCAGCAGACACAGAAAAACTGATGGCTGCTCTGCTGAAGATGCGTCAGGAAGATCCAACATGGGTTGTTGAGCAATCGAAAGAATTGCGCCAGACTATCGTTCACGGACAAGGCGAATTCCACCTCCGTACACTGAAATGGCGTTTGGAAAACAATGAAAAGATTTCCGTTATCTACGACGAGCCAAAGATTCCTTATCGTGAGACCATCACCAAAGCCGCTCGCGCTGACTACCGTCATAAGAAACAATCTGGTGGTGCAGGTCAATTCGGTGAAGTTCACCTGATTGTAGAACCATATACCGAAGGAATGCCAGACCCAACCGTATTCAAATTTGGCGGACAAGAGTATCGTATGAACATCAAGAGCAAGGAAGAAATTGATCTTGAGTGGGGTGGCAAACTTGTATTCATCAACTCTGTTGTTGGTGGTGCCATCGACACACGCTTTATGCCTGCAATCCTGAAAGGAATCATGGAACGCATGGAGCAGGGACCGCTTACTGGTAGTTACGCACGTGACGTTCGCGTGATTGTTTACGATGGTAAGATGCACCCAGTTGACTCTAACGAACTCTCGTTCATGCTCGCAGGTCGTCAAGCATTCTCTGCTGCTTTCAAAGAGGCAGGACCGAAGATTCTTGAGCCGATTTACGATCTTGAAGTGCTTGTTCCAGCCGACTATATGGGCGATGTGATGAGCGATCTGCAAGGACGCCGCGCCATTATCATGGGTATGGGTGCAGAAGGTGGCTATCAGAAACTCTCTGCAAAGATTCCACAAAAAGAATTGAGCAATTACTCAATCGCATTGAGCTCTTTGTCAGGCGGTCGTGCATCATTCAGCACAACATTTGCTAACTACGAACTCGTTCCAAGCGATGTTCAGAGTCAGCTGATTGCACAACACGAGGCAGAACTCGCTGCAGAAAACGAATAATCTGCATACACCTATTTAATATATAAGGGCGACGCATTTGGCGTTGCCCTTTTTCGTTTCGAAAAACAAAAATACTATCTTTTAGGTATTGCGCACCAGCGTTTTCGTTGTTACTTTTGCAACAGATAAATAATAAATGCATCGAATTTAAATTTGTTCGCTAAATAGAACTCATAATGTTTTTTGTGTAAATAAGGACTGGGCTGGCTGTGAAGTCAGCCTTTTTCTTATAATAATTGGTTTATAATTCGATGTCCAAAAACATCAAATTAAGGAAAGAATCAACTTTTGTAGAGTAGAAACACATCTCTTTTGCAATTTTTTTTAACAAAATTCAAGGTTGTTTAAAAGATTCTATTTATCTTTGTCGTAATCTTAAACAAATTGCCTATGTAACATCATAGAAAAAGACACAAAGATAAAAAAGCGTTAGCTTTATTCTTGTTCTTGAAAATCGCCAAAAAACAAAGAGCAACTGGGAATAAAAGTTAATGCTCACGCAAAGGCGTGGGCTAAAACTCGGATATAGTTGCGCGGTGTTTGGCGATACCTCAAGAACGTAGACGAAGTTAATAGTCCACGTTCTTTTTTATTGTCTCAATTTTTATTAACGTGGATTATCTAAATCGTAATATTTAAAATCTATTTTACAAGAACGATATTTCAGTTAAAAATAAAAATATATGAAACAAAAAACTTTATCGCTATTAATGATGCTCTTCGTAGCAACACTGAATGTGTCAGCCTACGATTTTGAGGTCGATGGTATCTATTATGGATATGACACCTCTACAATGACTGCATACGTCACCTATAAGACAACTGATTACAATTCTTATTCTGGCAGTATCGTCATTCCTGCAACTGTGACATACAACGGTAAAACCCTAAGCGTTGCTTCTGTAGGAAGATATGCGTTCAGAGATTGCACTGACCTGAAATCCGTAACCATTTCCGATGGCGTGCCAGTAATCGCAGATAACGCCTTTGCTTCTTGCACAAATCTGAAATCTGTAACTATTCCTAATAGTGTTACGACAATTGGTTCCCAAGCATTTAGTGAATGCTCTAGTCTAACTACTATTACTCTGCCAGATAGTCTAACAACTATCTCAAGCAGTTTATTTAGTGACTGTTTAGAACTTGCATATATAAATATCCCAGATAGTGTAACAACTATTGGTAGTAGTGCTTTTTCTGGTTGTTCTAATTTGGAAAATATAGCAATTCCATTTGGCGTAACAGAGATTGGTAGCTATGCATTCTATGGTTGTTCTAAGCTGACAAATATAAATATTCCCAGCAGTGTAACGATTATAGATTCCGGTGCGTTCCGAGGATGTGTCCAATTCACATCCATAATCATACCAAAAGGTGTGATTACTATAGGTAGTGGAGCGTTTGAGGACTGTCCCAATCTGACGTCAATCTATATCCCCAAGAATGTAACATCTATAAAGTCAGATGCCTTTAATGACACCACAGATTTGCATAAACTTGTATTGGAGGATAGTATAGCTTTAAGTAGCGCCTATTTCTGGGATAAGAAATTTGTTAGAAATATTGACACATTATACCTTGGTAATTCCAAGAACGATTATTATAATAAAAATTTTATGCTGATGAGGCCAAGGATACTTATTGCCGATCAAGGCAGGTTAAATGAAATAGTGCAAGATAGTTTGGAAGTAATCTATTCGAAAGAAACAGACCCAATATATATATACGACTTCGATGCTGCCACATATATAGACGTTCCATTATATGTTCCTACTGGGACAAAATCGCTCTATGAGTCAATCAATGGATGGAAACAATTCTTCAATATCATCGAGATGGATATGAGTGAAATGACAGCAGAGAATGTATGGAAAGGCACGATGCCGAAGAACGCTCCTACTACTGAACGAGTAATAACTGATTACGATTTTGAGGTCAATGGCATTTATTATTTATATGATATCTCCACTATGACAGCACACGTTACCTATAAAACAAAAGAATACAACACCTATTCGGGTGACATAGTTATTCCTTCATCCGTTACATATCACGGAAGAACGATGGACGTTACGGCCATCGGAGAACATGCATTCAGTGAATGCACAGGTCTAACATCTGTAACACTTCCAAACAGCGTAACTACCATTGAGAAGTCTGCTTTCTACAAGAGCACTTCTATGACTTCTGTAAATATCCCTAGTAGTGTTACTGAAATTGGTGAAGAGGCATTCTTAGGCTGTTCTAGTTTGACATCTGTAATAATTCCAGATGGCATAACTACTATAGAAAAAAATACGTTCGGCGCCTGTTCGAGTTTAGTATCAGTATCAATCCCGAATAGTGTGGAAACAATAGGAGAAAGTGCATTTGATGGGTGTCATAATTTATCATCTGTAACTATTCCCAATAGCGTAAAGACTATCAATAATAGAGCATTCATGGGATGTGAAAGTCTTATATCCATATTTATTCCAAATAGCGTGAAGACGATAGGACGTTATGCCTTTTCGTATTGTCCTAGTATAAAATCTATTTATATATCTAAAAGTGTGAAAAAAGTTGGTGAAAGTCTTTATGAGAAATATGGTTCAATATACAAATATTTCTATTATACAGCGTTTGGAGACACTGTCGCATTACATAAACTCATTTTGGAAGACAATACCAATAGAGCAAGTAGTTACTTTTGGGACAAGGATATATATCGGCATATTGATACATTATATATAGGAGGATTGTATCTCTACAATGGTGCGACGATTTATGTGAATACAGAACCTGAAACGCTTATTTTTGGTGAATATTTGGATACAGACGATATAGAAATGGCAAGCATTAAGCAAAATAATATGAAAGTAATTTATTCCAAAATAACAAGTCCCAAAGTTATTGATGAATTCGATGCTTCAACATACGCCAATGTGCCCTTATATGTCCCTACTGGCACTAAATCACTCTATGAATCAGTCGATGGATGGAAACAATTCTTCAATATCATAGAGATGGATATGAGTGAAATGACACAAGAAAATATTTGGAATGGAAATATTACGACGAATATTCGTACTATAGAAATTAATGACATAGGAGTCAAAGAAGTAGCACGCTATAATCTTGATGGTGTGAGATTGCTCTTGCCACAAAAAGGTATAAATATCTTAAAAATGAGTGATGGAACTATAAAGAAAATAATCGTCAAGTAAAGATTAATATAACGATACTTAGCTCTACGAAAATATAATAAAAAATATCTTTTCTATTAACTTTAAAATTTCAAAAAATGAAAAAGTATATAAATCTAATCATATTTGCACTATGTGTTGCGTTTAGCCTTTCGGTTGTCTCTTGCTGCTTTGAAGAAGATGATGATACAGATTCAATTGATTTAAAAGATGGTACAAATCATGTCAATCGAACATCATCTGGATATTTAATTATTTCCAATACATCAGGTGATGTCCTTTACGTAGATAGTGTGTCATCGAACCCCAAAGGAAGTGGATTTCAAGTATGGTCGACAGAACAAGAAGGTCCTTATACATTAACTTGTAAAGCTTATTTAAGACCAGAAGGTAGTTCCCCATCAAATACTTCGACTTTGGATGGAAAAATATATTTAGTTCGGGTTGATGTGAAAAATTATAATCACGTAGATCTTGGTTATCTGACGGATTTAGGTCACGTCGAAATTGGTAGTTATAAATATTATGGTCGTAATTATGAATTTCAGAGAATAACAGACTATTTTTCGGGATATGTTTCTATAATTGCTTTTGATGGACATTATATGACTGTTAAATTTACTGATTGTTGGTTGAGTAATGCAAAGATTTGTTTTAATGGTGTAATAAAGTTTGGAACAAACTATGACATGAATTTTTAGGTAGAAATCGATTAAAAAACTTGTACAGTATAATTCTAAATCAAATTGCCTATGTAACATTACAGAAAAAGACAAGAAGATAAAAAAGCGTTAGCTCGTATTCTCGTTCTTGAAAATCGCCAAATTAAGAAAGCAACTGAGAGTAAAAGTTTATACTCACGTAGATGTGTGAGCTCAACTTGGCATAGTTGCAATTGTGTTTGGCAAGAATTAAGAACGTAGGCGAAGTTAATAGTCCACGTTTTTTTATTGTCTCCTTTCAATTTCTTTTTGGACTACTTAAATTTTTAATCACACAAACTTAACACAAGAATGAAAAAGACATTATTATTCGTAATATTAATTATTACAAGCGTTAGTGTTAACGCACAAAAATTACAAGGAGTAAAGAATTTTCTCGGCGGTTTCAAATATGAAATTATTGCTGGTTATGGTACAACTAATTTGATGAGTGAACCCTTTGATGAAGCTAAATTTACATATAATTTAGGAGTAACAGCTCGCAAAGAATTCTCTTCCTTTAAAGATGGCAAAATCGGACTATATGGAATAACAGGCTTAATTTTCACAAGTCGCGCGGGTAAGTATGACAATACTATTGAAACTCTTGTAGATGACGACAAAAATGCGCGCGTAAATGGTGTTGCTGTGCCTATCCATATTGGTGGAGAATATAAATTTAGTAAAGTTTCTTTGTTTTGCGATTTAGGACCAAATGTATTCTTTAAGACAGGTTGTAGTGACATAGATAACTTTGACGCAAGTGCAGTAACTTTTGGCGCTGGTATTGAATTTGGCGTTCGCTTTACAAGATTTGCTATAAGTTTTGGTTATGATCAAGATATTACTAATATCGCAAAATTTACTCCTGATTCAAATCAGAAAGATGAGTTCGAACTTGATAAAGAAAGTTATAGTTTTAAATCTGGCGAATTGCATTTGAGACTTCGTTGGACATTGGGAAAGAAATAATATCTTAATCTTCTACACCTTATTTAATTATAAATCGCTGAACAAGTGTAGATATAAAGTCGCACAGTTTAGCGATTTTTGTCTCTCAGATTAAAATTTTGTTGATATAAACGGTTGGGCTGGCTGTGAAGTCAGCCTTTTTCTTGTCGTAAATCATATAGAACTTGATAAAAGTTAACTAAAATAAAACTAAAACTTAAAACAATGTTAAAACAATGCGTTTATTTAACAATTTACTATTAACGTTTTTAAGAAATAACCTACATTTGCAATATGAAAAAGCGAACGATTTGGATCATAGCCATCATCATGAGCATCTCCTTCTTGGCGTTGCTCTCCTTGCAACTGCGCTACATGCGTCAGATGGCCAACATGAAAAAAGATCAGTTCGACGAGTCAGTAAGCCGTGCCCTTTATCAAGCATCGCGTAACTTAGAGTTAAACGAGACGTTGCGCTTTCTGGAGAAAAATCTCACAGAGAAAGGTCGCCAACAAACAGCAATCGACTCGCTATCACAAGACAGTATTGACGACGCGCACCAATTCCCATCTCCAAATATGTATGGCAAAAACCTATCGACGTTCGAGTTGAAAACGGTTACCGCCAAACCATCGCAAGTTCCTAAGGGAATCATTCTGAAAACTGACCAGAACGCGCTGTCGCAAGCATCGAAATCGTTGCAGGAGGTGGTGAAAAATCGCTATGTCTATCAGAAAGCACTGCTCGATGAAGTAGTTTACTCTATACTTTATTCATCTTCAGAAAAACCGTTGAAGGAACGCATCAATTTCAAGTTGCTCGACCAAGATCTGAAAGCAGAATTGATGAACAATGGCATCAATATCCCATACCACTTCACGATTTCTACGCAAGACGGTCGCGAGGTTTATCGCTGCAGCGACTACGAACCCGAAGGTGAAGAGTACACCTACTCGCAGATTTTGTTCCGAAACGATCCTGCTTCACAGACTGGCGTTGTGAAAGTCCACTTCCCAGACATGAGCAACTACATCTTCTCGAGCGTTCGCTACATGATACCAGCCATTATCTTTACGCTGATTCTGTTCTTTACGTTCCTTTTCACGCTCGTTGTCGTGTTCCGTCAGAAACGTTATACTGAAATCAAAAACGATTTCATCAACAACATGACCCACGAGCTGAAGACGCCAATCGCAAGTATATCACTGGCTTCGCAAATGCTTAGCGATACGAGCATACAAAAGAACGAGGCGATGATGGAGAACCTTGGCAACGTCATCAATCAAGAAACTAAGCGACTCAGACTACTCATTGAGAAAGTATTGCAGATGTCTATGTTCGACAAAAAGAAGGCTGTGTTCAACAGAAAAGAGCTCGACCTCAACGAATTGGTGGAAGACATCGCTAACGCATTTCGTTTGCGCGTTGAACATACAGGTGGCAACATCTATACACAGATCGACGCCATTGATTCACACATCTACGTTGACGAAGTGCACTTCCAAAATGCGCTAACCAACCTGATGGACAACGCAGTGAAATATTGCAAACCCGACGAACCGCTCAATATTTATCTCCACACGTGGAACGACGACAAGCGATTGATGCTTTCCATCCGCGATACAGGTCTCGGAATTAAGAAAGAGAACTTGAAAAAAATCTTTGAAAAGTTCTATCGCGTTCACACAGGCAACGTTCACGACGTCAAAGGCTTCGGTCTCGGACTGGCTTACGTGAAAAAAATCATCGACCTTCACGACGGCGAGATCAAAGTAGAGAGCGAGCTCGGTAAAGGCACGAAATTCACCATTAAATTACCCAAACTTGAGAGTTAGTTAACACGATTATAAACCAAATTTTTTAAAAATACGACTATTATGGAAGAAAATGCAAAAGTTTTGTTATGCGAAGACGATGAAAGTTTAGGAATGTTGCTTCGCGAGTATCTCATTGCTAAAGGTTACAACACACGCCTTTGCGAAGATGGAGAAAAAGGTTACAAAGAATTCGTTAAGGAAAAATATGACATCTGCGTGCTCGACGTCATGATGCCAAAGAAAGACGGATTTACTCTTGCTAAAGACATCAAACAAATCAACAACGAAGTGCCTATTATCTTCTTGACCGCTAAAGCATTGAAGGAAGATATCCTCGATGGATTTAAGATTGGTGCCGACGACTACATCACAAAACCATTCTCAATGGAAGAACTCGTGCTCCGTATCGAAGCAGTGCTCCGTCGCGTTAATGGAAAGAAAAATCGCGAAAGCACATTCTACAAAATCGGAAACTTCGATTTCGATACCCAAAAGCAACTCCTTACCATCGGTGATAAGCAAACCAAACTCACCACAAAGGAAAACGAGCTTCTCGCACTGCTTTGCGCACACAAAAACGAGATTCTGCAGCGCGATTACGCATTGAAGACCATCTGGATTGACGACAACTATTTCAACGCTCGCTCAATGGACGTTTACATCACCAAGTTGCGTAAACATCTGAAAGACGACGACCAAATCGAAATCATCAACATCCACGGTAAAGGTTATAAACTCATCGCACCAGAAGAGGAAGAAGCATAACCTACAACACACACAATAAGAAAAGGGAGCACCACAAATGGCGCTCCCTTTCTTTTGTATATTTTTTCATCTCAATCAATACTTACTCCGACGCTTTGCACTGACAACGTAACCTACGATGCCCAGCACAATCAGCAGCCACGACGCAATCAGAAAAACATTCCAATTAGTCCAACCAAAAGCGTAACCAACACACAGCAACGCCACGCCAAGATAGACAAGCGGCAAACCAAAAAGTCGATGCACAATCTTCATCTTCAGAACAAACTTTTCCGCGAAAATAGAAAAAACAGTATAAAAATGCGAAAAAACACGCCACATTTTTCGCCAAATGCCCTAAAAATCGCGAAAATGCGCAAAAAATTTTTGTAAATTTATTCAAAAACCACTACCTTTGCACCGCATTTTTGCAAAACAAACAAAATTTATTATCATTTTATTTATTTTTTAGTAGTATGAATCAATACGAAACCGTTTTCATTTTGACTCCCGTTTTGTCTGATGAACAGATGAAGGAAACGGTCGCAAAATTCAAAAAACTGCTCACCGACAACGGTGCAGAAATCTTGAATGAAGAGACCTGGGGACTGAAGAAGATGGCTTATGCTATTCAGAAGAAATCAACAGGTTTCTACTGCCTGCTTGAATTCAAAGCTGAGCCTACTATCGTTAACACACTCGAAACAGGCTTCCGCCGTGACGAGAAAGTGATCCGTTTTATGACTGTTAAACTCGACAAGTACGCTGCACAATACGCTGAAAAGCGTCGCAACAAACTTGCAAATAAAGAGGAGGCTTAATTATGGCAGCACAATCAGAAATTCGTTACCTGACTGCTCCTTCTATCGACACCAAGAAGAAGAAGTATTGCCGATTCAAAAAAAGCGGCATCAAGTACATTGACTACAAAGATCCTGAATTCTTGAAGAAATTCCTCAACGAACAAGGAAAAATTCTTCCACGCCGTATTACTGGAACATCTCTGAAGTATCAGCGTCGCGTTGCACAAGCCGTTAAGCGTGCACGTCAAATCGCATTACTTCCTTACGTAACAGACTTGATGAAATAATTAAAACAAGGAGAAGAACATGGAAGTAATTTTGAAAGAAGATATTATCGGTCTTGGATACAAGAACGAAATCGTTAATGTAAAGAATGGTTACGGACGTAACTATCTGCTCCCAACTGGAAAAGCAGTGCTTGCTACTCCATCAGCAAAGAAAGTTCTCGCAGAAAACCTCAAACAACAAGAGCACAAACTGGCTAAACTCAAGGCTGATGCAGAAAAGAAAGCAGAACCTCTCAAGGATCTCGAACTCGAAATCGCTGCAAAAGTTAGCGCAACTGGCAATCTCTACGGTTCTGTAACCGCAGCTACCGTTGCTGAAGAACTGGCTAAGAAAGGTATTGAAGTAGATCGCAAAATCATTACCATGCGCGATGCAAAACGCGTTGGCGATTACGAAGCTATCGCTCACTTCCACAAGGAAGTAGAAGTAAAGATTCCTGTTCACGTTATTGCTGAAAATGCAGAAGAACTCGCAGCAGAAAAAGCAGCACAGAAGGCAGCCGACAAAGCTAAAGCAGCAGAAAAAGAAGCTGCAGCAGCAGCCGAAGCAGCTGGTGAAGCAACTGCAGAAGAAGTTCCTGCTGAAACAGAAGCTCCAGCACAGGAAGAGGCTCCAGCAGCAGAATAAGACACAATCACAATCCAATAGAAAATCCCGAAAGTCATTGCGCTTTCGGGATTTTTTTTGTGCAAAAAAATCTCCGATTTCCTATAAGAAAATCATGTAAATCGCTCACTTTCAGGCACTAAAACCTAAAAAACACGCACTGTTTACGCCATATATAACAATTTTGCATTATCTTTGTCAAGAAATTTCAGCGATACAATCAAATAATCCACAATATGAAAGCATTTGTATTCCCAGGTCAGGGCGCCCAATTCGTAGGAATGGGCAAAGATCTCTATGAAAATCATCCATTAGCAAAGCAACTTTTCGACAAAGCCAACGAGGTTCTCGGTTTCAAAATCACCGAAATCATGTTCAATGGCACTGAAGAAGATTTGCGTCAGACTAAAGTAACGCAACCAGCCGTCTTCCTGCACAGCGTAATCACTGCTCTGTGCCTCGAAGACTTCAATCCCGACATGGTAGCTGGGCACTCGCTGGGTGAATTTTCTGCATTAGTCGCTTCCGAAGCATTGAGTTTCGAAGATGGTCTGCGTCTTGTTCACGCTCGTGCACTCGAGATGCAAAAGGCATGCGATGCAGCGCCAGGCACAATGGCGGCAATTATCGGACTGCCCGACGAGCAAGTCGAAGCTGTTTGTCAAGAAGTAAATAAAGAAGGCAATATCGTTGTCGCAGCCAATTACAACTGTCCTGGTCAGCTCGTAATTTCAGGCAATGTTGACGCAATCAACGAGGCTTGCGAAAAGCTGAAAGCGCTCGGCGCAAAGCGTGCTTTGCCATTGAAAGTTGGTGGCGCTTTCCATTCGCCTCTCATGCAACCCGCCAAAGATGCATTGCAAAAACTCATCGAACAGACGCCATTCTCAACGCCAAAGTGCCCAATCTATCAGAATGTTGACGCAAAACCACACACCAATCCAGACGAAATCAAACAAAATCTCATGGCGCAGCTAACGAGTAGCGTGCGTTGGACATTGTCAGTGCAGAACATGATTGCCGACGGTTGCGATGATTTCACCGAGTGTGGACCTGGAAAAGCATTGCAAGGCATGATTGGCAGAATCGATAAGAACGTAGCGGTGCATGGCATTGGATAAAAGAATTATCATCTATCAACTCCTTCCGCGCCTATTTGGCAACAAAAACACGACTAGAAAGCCCAACGGCTCGATCGAAGATAATGGATGCGGAAAGTTGAACGACATCACAGAAAAGCAACTCCTGCAAATCAAGCAGCTGGGTGCTACACATGTATGGTTTACAGGCGTAATTCGTCACGCAACAGCGACGAGTTACGCCTCTTTTGATATACCAACGCAACACGCGGAAATCGTGAAAGGAAAGGCGGGATCGCCTTACGCTATCACCGATTATTACGACATCGACCCAGACCTTGCCGTTGACGTTCCGCATCGCATGGAAGAATTCGAAAACTTGCTGCAACGCGCTCACCATCTCGGTTTGAAAGTCATCATCGACTTCGTTCCCAACCACGTGGCGCGCGAGTATCACTCCATCGCCAAGCCGCACGGCGTGCGCGATTTAGGTGAAACCGATGACCCATCCATGCATTTCTCCGTCGAAAACAACTTCTATTACTGTTGGGGACAGCCGTTCGAACCGCGTTTCGATGCAGGATCCTACAAGGAAATGCCTGCACGCGCAACGGGAAACGACCATTTCGACAACCATCCCTCGCGCAACGATTGGTACGAGACCGTTAAACTCAATTACGGCATCGACTACTGCGACGCTGGAGGCAAGAGCGAGCATTTTTATCCCATGCCCGACACGTGGGGAAAGATGACTGACGTCCTTTTTTATTGGGCTTCGAAAGGCGTAGATGGCTTCCGCTGCGACATGGCAGAGATGGTTCCGAGTCAGTTTTGGACGTTTGCAATCGGTAAACTCAAAGCAACCTATCCGCAACTCATTTTTATAGGAGAGGTATATAACCCAATGCTCTACGCGCAATACCTTCACGCTGGCTTCGATTACCTGTACGACAAAGTCGGGATGTACGATTGTCTTCGCGATGTCACGTGCCACCGTCGTCCTGCAGCAGACATCACGCGCCAATGGCAGTCAACCAACGAGATGTTGCACAGCATGCTCTATTTTTTAGAGAATCACGACGAACAGCGCATCGCAAGCGATTTTTTTGCTGCTAATGCATGGAAAGCCGTTCCCGCGTTGATGGTTTGCGCTTTCTTGCAAACCAATCCGCTGATGATTTACAATGGGCAAGAATTTGGTGAATCGGGCATGGACGAAGAAGGCTTTAGCGGTCGCGATGGACGCACGACAATCTTCGATTACTGGAGTGTCGAAAGCGTTCGACGTGGTTTCTTCGACCGACGACGCATGACAGCCGACGCGCGTCGCATAGAAAAAACCGTTCGCCACATCCTGCAACTTTCAAACAATGAATCGGTGTTGCGCGAAGGCGCTTTCTTCGATCTGATGTACGTCAATCTGCCGCTCGCGAGCCGTCAGTACGCCTTCTTGCGCAAGGATGCGAGCGCCGTTGCACTGGTCGTTGTCAACTTCGACGACAAACCCGTCAGCATCGACGTCAACCTCCCACAGCATGCATTCGATTTCCTCTCGATTCCGCAAGGAACGTTCTCGGCAACCGAATTGATGAGCGAGCAAAGCGTGGAACTGACGCTGTCGCCCAACGCGCCAGTAACCGCCGACATCCCTTCGCGAAGCGGTTGCGTGTATAAAATCAAACTATAACACACAGAATTTTTTTGGAAAAAGAGTTCCCTTCGCGCGGAACTCTTTTTTTTATGAAATCGAACGTAATTCATTGAAAATGAAACGTTTTAATTTCTTTTTATTACTTTTGCAATCGACAAACTAAAAACCTATGTCCCAAGATTTTGAACTAAACGAACACAACAAGGAAGAGTTTCCCCCTGCGCATACTGCTGAGCATTTGCTCAACCAATTAATGATTCGCATGTTTGGATGCGAGCGTTCGCGCAACGCACACATCGAACGCAAAAAAAGTAAGATAAGTTACGTTCTTGACCATAAGCCCGACCGCAAGGAAGAGCGCGAAATAGAGCAGCGGATGAACGAATTGATTGCCGAAGATATGCCAGTGACGTTCGAGTTTGTGCACATCGACGACCTGCCCGACGAGGTTTCGCGCGACCGTTTGCCCAGCGACGTGAGCGAAACGATACGCCTTGTTCGCATAGGCGACTACGACGTTTGTCCGTGCATTGGAAAGCACGTTCGCTCGACGGCACAAATCGGTCGCTTCGAGATGCTTGGCACAAATTGGGATCAGCAAACAATGACGTTTCGCATACGTTTTAAGATTATCCAATAGCGTTTTCCAAAGTTTTTTTTCGTAAAAAAAGCGCCAAACAAAATGCATTTTCATGCACGAAAATGCGGAATAAATATGCAGTTTTAAGACTTGTTAACGCGCGAAATTGAAACAAAATCGCATCGCAACGTTCGCGCGACCAAAAACGTGTCAGTTTTTTGCGTGTTTTTAGTGGAATTTTTTGTTAAATCGACTGTTAAAAAAGTTAAATGATATGAGATAGAAAATTATCTCACGTGAGATAGAATTTTATCTCACGTGAAATAATTTTGTAAACAGCGCTTTTCGGAAATCAAAAAACGCGAAAAATTTTCAAAACTCAACGAAAAAATTGCACAAATTGGCTGTTTTGCGCAAAAATTCAATGGTTTTTGTCAAGATTTTTCGTTGCACAGTTTTGCAGAGTGTGCAATTACGACGAAAAATCGCGTTTTTTCGTTCTAAAATTCACGTTTTTGGTGCGTGAATTTTTATGCAAAAATTTGCGGGATTTTAACTAAAAATTAACGATTCGATGATTTTTGTAGAAAGAAAAAAAGGAACTATTCTCGTCGTGGAATAGTTCCTCTTTTTTATTTGCCCTCGTTTTCTTCTTGCATGTCGATGAATTGTTTTTTCGAATCATAGAATTCGTACTGCAAGAATCCGAGTTTCTGCGAAGGAATCACGTGGATTCCCCATCCGTACTTCATCTGCCATTTTCTTTTTAGCGAGACAATCCCTTTGTTGATGTATGCAGCAACGTAGGGATGTACGTGCAGGTAGAAATTTTTGACGCCAATCTTGTTAACCAGTTGGTCAATTTTTCTCTCGAGTTGTTCGGTAAATAGGATGCTGGATTTGATTTTTCCTGTTCCTAAACACGTTGGACAGGTTTCTTCTACTTTGACATCCATTGCAGGTCTTACTCTTTGGCGTGTGATTTGCATCAGTCCGAATTTGGAAAGCGGCAGGATGTTGTGTCGGGCGCGGTCTTTTTGCATGTTCTTGCACATGCGTTCGTAGAGCATTTGTCGGTCTTCAGCAAGATTCATGTCGATAAAATCGACTACGATGATTCCTCCCATATCGCGTAGTCGTAGTTGTCTTGCGAGTTCGTCGGCAGCTCCGAGATTTACTTCGAGCGCATTGGCTTCTTGTCCGTTGCCCGAACGTGCTCGGTTTCCACTGTTTACATCAACTACATGCAGTGCTTCGGTGTGTTCGATGACCATGTAAGCGCCGTGTTTGTAGTTTACAATTTTTCCAAAGCTTGATTTGAGTTGTTTTGTTACGTTGAAATTGTCGAAGATAGGCACTTTGCCGTTGTACAATTTCACGATGTTTGCCTTTTCTGGTGCAATGAGATGGATGTAGCTTTTCACCTCGTTGTAAACGTCTTCGTCGTTGACGTAAATGTTTTCGAATTCAGTGTTGAAAACATCTCTTATCAATGCGACTGCTCGGCTTGTTTCTTCGAAAACGAGTTGTGGTAGTTTCTGTGCTTTTTGCACTTTTGCGAGCGTGTCTTCCCATCGTTTTACGAGGACTTTTAGCTCGGCATCGAGTTCTGCTACTCGTTTTCCTTCTGCCACGGTGCGTACGATGATTCCGTGGTTCTTTGGTTTAATGCTTTGGACAAGCTGTTTTAACCTTGCGCGTTCTTCTCCGCTTTTGATTTTCGACGATACTGAAACTTTATCTCCGAAGGGTATGAGTACGAGGTTGCGTCCTGCGAAACTTAGTTCGCATGTGAGCCGTGGTCCTTTTGTTGAGATGGGCTCTTTAACGATTTGAACGAGTACTTCTTGTCCTTGCGTTAGCGTTGTTTGTACGCTGCCATCTTTTTTCAGGTCGGGCAGTCGTGTTGCTTTTGCAAAGGGATAAAGTTTTTTTCTGTCGCTTTGTACCTGCTTAAGGTATTTGCTGTGAGAGTTAAATTGACTTCCAAGGTCGAGATAATGCAGAAAAGCGTCACGTTCGAAACCTACGTCAACAAAGCAGGCATTAAGCCCGGGCATGAGTTTCTTGACCTTTGCCACGTAGATGTTGCCAACAGAGAACGATGCGGAGCGCGGTTCGTTTTGGTATTCTACCAAATTTTTGTCTTCGAGCAGTGCAATCGAAATTTGTTTCTGTTGAACGTCGATTACAATTTCGCTGGTCATTTTTTATCTTTGTCTTGGTTATCGTTTTCTTTGCATGTGTTCTGCAGTTGCGTGTTGCTGAACTAACATGAAAAGAGGCATGTCTGGAGATCCGCTCGGATGTCTTGACATGCCTTTTCGTCAGAACAGATGCTGACAGGGCGGCTAACCGCTTACTTGCTCTTATGTCTGTTCTTTCTCAGTCTCTTTTTACGCTTATGCGTAGCCATTTTGTGGCCTTTTTTCTTCTTACCGTTTGGCATAATTGTGAATGGTTTTTAATTTTTATTTTTTATCTAATGTTTTTGTAATGGCTTGTTTATTCTTCGCCTTTCATTTGGGCAACAAAGCTCTTTGCAGGTTTGAAGCTTGGGATATCGCGTGGACCGATGGTGATAGTTGTGTTTCGAGTGATGTTGCGTGCGGTCTTTGCAGCGCGATGTTTGATGATAAAACTTCCGAAACCACGCAGATAGATATTTTCTTTCTTGTTCAACATGTTATCTTTTATGGTTTCCATAAAACTTTCAACTATTACGGCGACTTCCTTTTTCTGGATGCCGGTTTTGTCGGCTATCTCGTTGATAATTTCTGCTTTAGTCATTGTTGCTTTTTGTTTTAGAAAAGAATTTCGGGTTGCAAATATACGAGTTTTTTATCTGATAATAAAAAAATTATTATTCTTTTTTTAGAAAAATCGCTGTTATAGCGTCTTTTAGATGATTTGATTTTAAGTAATTTACGCGAATGGTGGTCTATCGTTTGAATTTACACCTTATTATATATTGAAAAATGCATAAAAAGAAAACGCGATGTGCATAATTATGCGCCATCGCGTTGCGATTTTTTGATGGTTGATTGACTTTTCAGTCGTCGAGTTCTTTGTATTTTTTGCCTGTTGATTGGAACAGACAGGCGGCTGTAGCGATTAGCGCTGCTGGTATTGCCAGAATGGCGAACAGTTTGGCGCTTTGGCTTGTTGGTTGTTGTTTATTCTTTTGCTTTGTCATCTTTTTCGTCTTTTTCTTTGCCTCCGAGCTGGTCGTCGAGGAAGTCTTTGAAGGTGTCAACGCTGCCTGTGAAGACTTTATTGAGCAGACCTACGGAAACAACGCGTGGTTTGTCGCCGATAGTTTTACCAACTGAGAAGATGAAGTAATCATCTACTTGAATAGCTTCGTTGACTGCAAGTTTGGCGCCAAGCTTTGTGAGTCCACCGCCAAGGATTGCGATGCTACTTCCAAGTTCTTCGCTTACCTTTTGCTTTGCTGCGGCAGAGAAGCGTGCGGAAATGGTTTCGCGATGCTGTTTCTCGTCTGGGCAAGTCATTGCAAGGAGAACGATAAGCCCGATAAAGACGATGAATGCGATGAGTTTTTTCATTTTGTTGCTTGTGTTTTAGGATTGAGAAAATGCGGGGCAAGCGCGTTGTGTGCTGTTACCCCGCATGGATGTTCGTTTGTTGTAAGAATGGTTTTTAGTATTCCATCATTGGAGGCAGTTCTTTAGCCTGCTCGATCATGCGTTCTACTTCGCTCAATGCAGGAACGCGACCTACGAGATGGCGCTCTGCGTTTAGTTCTTCAAGCTTTGGTTGCAGATTTTCTGGTACACGATGGCGCAGTTCTTTAACTGTGTCAACGCCAGCAGCTTCCAAGAGTTCTGAGAACTGTGGACCAATGCCGTCGATGCGCATGAGGTCAGCGTGGTTTGTCCAAGTAAGAATGAGTTTAGGTGAGATGCCAGTTGCTTCTGCAAGTTCTTTGCGTCCAGCTGGTGCTTTGCATTTTTCGAGGAGGTCTTCAACAGTGTCGATTCCTGCTTGAATCAGTTTTTCTGAATATACTTCACCGATTCCTTCAACGTCGATAATTTTGTAGTTCATAATGGTTTTAGTATTGGTTAATAAATGATTAGAATCGTATGTGATTTCGCAAATATACGTTTTTTTTTGCTTTTTTGCAATTTGTAGCGTTAAAATATCGTAATCTGTTAGAGTTTTTCGGCTATCTTGCGCAATTGTTCGCCCAAACCGATGGTATAGCCTTGCGATGAGAACACAACGCGATTGAATGTGTCGCCGATGATGAAAATAGGCAGCAGTTTGTCGGTTGGTAGTTTCATTTGCGAAACAATTTGTTGCTTGATTTTGCCGTCTGTGTCAATGCCCAAGATGGTGTTTTTAGGTAGTTGACCAAAATTTTCTTGGTGGAATTTTTTCAGTTCTGCTTCGTTTTCGAAAAGCAAAACAAACGGACGCCCCCATTGGTCTAATGCTTGCTTTTCTTTGGCAATGTCGCGGAGAGCGTGGTTGGTAGGTTCCTGACCGATACCCAGCAGACCTACGACGAAATAGCCACGACCTGTCTGCGAAAGGATGCTCACTTCGTTGCCGTCTTTCGTGAATTTCGATTCGCTATCGAATGAACCGATAACGCTAACGTCGTCGTTGTCGGTGCGGAGATTGAGATCGAGCGTTGTCGTTTGACCTTCTGCGACGTCAAACGTTTGCATTGTCGCCAGAACTTTACCGCTTGCCATTCGCTGACCCGTCACAAGCAAATAGGTTCCTGCATCGAGCGAAGTGCCGTTCTTGAAAGTATTGCTCCAACTCGTGCCACCGCCCATGTCAACTTGACCTTCTTCGAAATTGAGAAGCACTGCTCTGCCGTTTTCTATGCGACTAATACTGAAATGACTGTAGTATTTCGGATCGTCGAGCGTGCGAGTGGGGGAGTAGCGAAGCACGAGTTTGCCTTGTGGTGCAATGGTTTGCTGTGCTGTTTCGAAATCAACGTCAACCCATTGCGCGTCTTTGCGATATTGAACCTTAGAAGTTACGACATCCTTGCGTGCTTCGATGTTCAGACTGCGTGCCAACGAAACGAAGAAGATGTCGCGCGAGCGTGAGTCGCTCACTAAATATTTCGCTACAACAGCAGGCGACTGAGCGATTCGCATAGCACGCTTGTCGGGATTCAAACGAACATTTTTTCGAACCCATTCGACTAATTTCGATGGATCAGCGCGAAACGCTTTTGTTTGTTTAGAATTGAAAAGTTTTGCCAGCGCTTGCTTGTAGGGATAGAGCAGTGGTTCATCTTCAACGCGCACGTCAAGCTGATCGGTTTCAGCAAGAAAAGCATCCTCGAGCACGTCGTAGGGAACGTCGGTGAAGTCTTTGTTGCTCAAAGTGTTCAGGATTCCGAACGCGCGATTGCGCTCTGCGTCGCTGTCGTGTTGTTCGAGGAATTTCAAAATAGTGCTTTGATGTGCTTTCGCTTTGGTTAGATAAATTTTCCAATCATCGCGAACATCGCCAACCGCAAATTCGCTGTCCATATATGCGTGTCGCAGCGAATCCTCGTATGCAAACCGACGTTTGTTTTCGCTTTGTTGCGCTTCGGTTACATCAGGCATTTTCGTGTTTTTCACTGGCGGAACAACGTCAACGTCGTGCGTTGCGTAATCCGTTTGATGATTGGCTGAAATCGTGATCGTCACTTGCTTGTCTGTTCCAAACGAAGTTTTCTGATAACCATATTTCCCATCTTTCGAAGCCCACACCATCAGGTCGCCTTTGCCTGCAGAAAGGAAAGTTCTTCCGTTGGCATCGGTGTATTTTGTGACAGCGCTGTAAAATTCTGCGTAGTTGTAGATTTTGAATTCCACACGCGCATTTTCCACAGGTTGACCATTCTCATCGATAATGCGAAAATCGACGCGCGCGATGTCTGCGTAATTTTGAATTAGATTGATTTCTGTAAAATTATTTGTGCGCAAAACCACTTCTTCAGGCCCATTATACTTGCTGAAAGCACGCGTATGCATCAGCATGGCGCGCGATGCTGGTTCGTTGAACCAACCTAAATTGAGAACGGCTTCTGGCTCACATGCGCCGAGAAAATACCACGTTCCGTCTGCCCAAGCTTCGACCCACGCGTGGTTGTCGTCGGTATGCGCCCAGCGAGGCGTGTAAACCTGACGCGCGGGAATGCCAATCGCGCGCAGCGCTGCTACGGTATAGGTGCTTTCTTCACCACAACGACCGAACGCGTTCGCCATGCAGTGAATGGGGGACAGCGTTCTGGCATCGGAAGGCTGGTAAGTTACGTGTTCGTGGCACCAGTGATTGACTTCCAGAATCGCTTCTTTCATCGACAATCCTTTGACACGCTGTTTCAGTTCTTCGTAATAAGTTGTGCGGAATGCATCGAGATCTTCGTTGTTCACACGAACGGGCAAGACGAAGTGACGGAAAAGCAGTTCTGGAACGCTTTTTCCCCACGCCATCTCGTTGCGCGCTTTCAGCGTCACGTTGAGATTCGCGCGGTGGAAGCTGCTTGGATAGTTTGTTACGTCAGCCAACGGCATGTAAGCGTAGAGAAAATGGAGCAGTTCACGCTCTTCACTGGTCAGATTCTGCTCATTGGCGAGCAAATCCTGACCAATAAATTTCATCGTTGCTTGATAGTCGGCTTCAATTTGCGCTTTCTCGTTTTTATCGCCGTCTGCCAGTAGGGTAGTTGGTAGAAGGAGCGAGAGAAATAGTGCGAAAAATATTTTTTTCATGGTGTATTTTTGAAAGAAAACAAAAGGGCATGCTCGTTGGAAGCATGCCCTACAATATTAATTCTTAATGAATTTGAATCTTATTCACACGTCTTTCGTGTCGACCGCCTTCGAATGGCGTTTCCAAGAAGGTGTCGATGAATTGCGATGCTTGTTCATCGTTGATGAATCGTGCAGGCAGAACGAGCACGTTTGCGTTGTTGTGCTGGCGAATCAAGCGAGCGACGTCGTTATTCCAAACCAATCCAGCGCGAATTTGCGGATGTTTGTTCAGCGTGATAGCCATTCCTTCGCCGCTTCCGCAGAGACCGATTCCTATCTCCACTTCACCTTTTTCTATTCCGCGTGCGAGCGCGTGCGCGTAGTCGGGATAGTCGCAGCTCTCTTCGCTGTCGGTGCCGTAGTCTATGTACTTCAGACCTTTATCAGTGAGCAATGTTTTGATGTATTGCTTCATCGCAAAACCAGCGTGATCGCTTGCCAAACCAATGATTGTCTTTTTCATATTTATCTGACTTATTCGTTCAAAAAATCCTTTACTTGACGATAGACGTTCTCTGCAGTAAAACCGAGTTTCTCATCGAGAACTTTGTAAGGAGCTGAGAAACCAAAACTATTCAAACCAAATACGCGACCATTTGCACCAACCAGACCTTCAAGTGTAACTGGCAGACCTGCAGTTAAACCAAATATTTTCGCATCTCTTGGCAATACGTTTTCCTGATATTCTTTTGGTTGCGTACGGAATAGTCCCTCAGATGGAACGCTCACGATTCTGACTTTTATACCGTCTTGACGGAGCAGTGTCGCGCCAGCAACCAATGTTGAAACTTCACTTCCGCTCGCTAACAGAATGATATCGAAATCTGAATCACTACCAGCAACAACGTAAGCGCCACGACGAGCTTGCTCGTAGTCGTTTCCAGCAGGCAATTTCTCGATATTCTGACGCGAAAGGATAAGCGCTGTAGGCGTTAACATATTCTCTATCGCCATCTGCCAGCAAACTGTCGTTTCATCTGCATCGGCTGGACGAAGAACAAGCATGGAATTGCGTCCGTGATGGTTTTGCAATTTTTCCATCAAGCGAATCTGTGCTTCTTGCTCAACGGGTTCGTGTGTTGGACCGTCTTCTCCCACGCGGAAAGCGTCGTGTGTCCAAATGAATTTAACGGGAACTTCCATCAGTGCAGCCATTCGTACGGCTGGTTTCATATAATCAGAGAAAACAAAGAATGTACCGCAAGCAGGGATGACGCCTCCGTGAAGCTGCATGCCGATACACATGCACGCCATTGTAAGCTCGCTGACGCCAGCTTGGAAGAATGCGCCGCTAAAGTCACCTGCTTTCATCGCCTGTGTTTTCTTTAGGAATCCATCTGTCTTGTCTGAATTTGATAAGTCTGCAGAACCGCAAACCATATTGCCGACTTGCTCTGCTAAAACGCCAAGACAAGCAGCTGAAGCAGCACGAGTAGCGCTGCCTTCTTTCTGAACCAGCGCGCTAAAGTCAACCTTTGGCGCGTTACCGCTAAACCATTCTTTCAGCAAAGCAGCTTTCTCTGGATTTTCTTTTGCCCAAGCAGCTTCTTCAGCGTAGCGTTGCGCCACGATTTCTTTGAGTTGTGCGCGTCGTTTAGCATACAATTCTGCTACTTCAGGGAAAATAACGAACGGATTGTTAGGATTACCGCCCAAATTCTTTATTGTGTTAACGTAAGCCTCGCCTCCAAGTGGAGATCCGTGCGTTTTAATACTGTGTTCGAAGCTACTACCATCCTCTTTCAATGCACCCTTGCCCATAATCGTCTTTCCGATAATCAGCGTTGGGCGATTTTGCTCGCTCTGTGCTTGAGTTAGCGCGCTACGGATTTCATCTGCATCGTTGCCGTTAATCGTTAGAACATTCCAACCCCAAGCGCGATATTTCGCTGCAGTGTCTTCGTTCATTACTTCATTGCATTCCGTAGAAAGTTGAATGTCGTTAGAATCGTAGAACATGATGAGATTATTCAATCCCAATATACCAGCGATGCGACCTGTGCCTTGAGAAATTTCTTCCTCTACGCCACCGTCAGAAATGTACGCGTAGATTTTGTGTTGCATTGGAGTATGACCCAAACGCGCTTCCAAAAATTTCTCAGCAATCGCAGCTCCAGCGCCGAAAGTGTGGCCCTGCCCGAGCGGTCCTGATGTGTTTTCAACGCCATGCGCTAAGTCGCGTTCTGGATGACCAGGCGTTACCGAACCCCATTGACGGAATTGCTGCAGATCTTCAAGAGAAAATTTTCCCTGAAGCGCCAAAGCAGAATATAACATAGGTGACATGTGGCCTGGATCAAGGAAGAAACGATCGCGTCCGTGCCACAGCGGATTTTCGGGATCGTAAACTAAAAATTCAGAGAACAGTACGTTGATGAAATCTGCACCACCCATCGCTCCGCCTGGATGACCTGATTTTGCTTTTTCTACCATCGAAGCAGCCAAAATGCGTATATTGTCGGCAGCTCGATTCATCAGTTTTTTATCGTTCATAATGATATGTTTTTATTTGTTTAATCTAAAAAGGTGATATTGATGCAAAAGTAAACATTTTTCCGCGATTTCTTGTCGTAAAATGCTGATTTTTATCACTTTTTGGTGGTTCTGTTAGACTATTATGCAGAAAAAATTTTGTCAACGAATGAAAGATTCCGTTATCGATTTCGTATTTTTGTCGCGAATAGTTGAAATAAAAACCAAAATTTAATTAAACAAAAAATCTTATGGACGAAGAATACAAAAGAAAAGCCGACCTCTTTTTTGAGGCTTTAATGAAATCGGAAGTTGAAATGGCGAAAGACGGTGACGAAGCCATGCAAGAAACTATTAACGCGAAGAACCAGATTCGTAAAGAGAATGGTGAGCCGACTATCGAGGAGGAATTAGGATTGGATCCTATTGAACCAACTCTGTCGAACGACTAAATCGAAATGCAAAACATACAAAAAAAACCGCTCAGCAAGTAGTTGCCGAGCGGTTTTTTTATTGCATTAAAATGTTGTATTGCTTTAGCAAATTTTTCTCGAACCATCACTGATAACGACAGGATAAACACCGCAAACTTTATTGTAACGCTCGAAGTATTTCTTGCGCACGTCTTCGATGAATTTGTCGTAGAGTTCGTCTTTTACGAGGTTGATTGTGCATCCTCCGAAGCCACCACCCATAATGCGGCTACCTGTAACGCCATTCTCACGCGCTACGTCGTTGAGGAAATCAAGTTCTTCGCAACTTACTTCGTATTCTTTGCTCAAGCCCTCGTGCGTTTCATACATTTTCTGACCAACGGTTTCGTAATCTTCTGCATTCAAAGCATCACAAACAGCCAGCACACGATCTTTCTCGCCAAGCACGAAATGAGCGCGTTTGTAGTCTTCTTCACCTACTTCTGCGCGAACTTCATCGAGCTGTTCCCATGTACAGTCGCGTAAAGTTTCGAATTTGCCTTCTGGATGTTTAGCAGCGATATGGCGAACAACGTTTTCGCAAGAATTTCTACGATCATTGTAAGGCGAACCAGCCAATTCGTGTTTCACTTTCGAATCAACGAGCACCAGTTTGTAGCCCTTTGGATCGAACGGGAAATATTCGAACTCGCGCGAACGGCAATCCAAACGCATCAGTTTGCCCGCTTTTCCAAATACACTGGCGAATTGATCCATGATTCCGCAATTAACACCGCAGTAGTTGTGTTCTGTAGCTTGACCAGCCAGCACGAGATCCCATTTTTCTACTTTGTTATCGCCAAAAAGATCGTTGATGGCGAAAGCGAAGCAACTCTCCAGCGCAGCCGATGACGACATTCCAGCGCCCAGAGGCACGTCGCCCGAAAATGCTGTATTGAATCCCTTAACGTCAACGCCTCGTTTGCGCATTTCTTGCACGATTCCATAAATGTAACGTGCCCAACTGGTGCGCGGTCCTTCAGGATCGTCAACCTTAAACTCTACGCGGTCTTTCATATCTATTGCGTAGCACATAACAGTGTCCGTTCCGTTAGGACGAACCTCTGCCATGATACCTTTATCTACTGCTCCTGGGAATACAAAACCACCATTGTAGTCTGTATGTTCACCAATTAAATTGATACGACCTGGAGATGCGTAGATATTGCCTGTTTTTCCGTCAAAATGTTTAATGAAACGGCTTCTTACGTGTTCGATATCCATAATTATTTCGTGTTTTTTAATGATTTATTTTGTTTCTTTTGCAAGTTTATCGTAGTTAACTTTGCATCCAACGAGTGCATAGAAGAGGATGAAAGCAAGCATGGCGATTACAAGCCAATAAGATGGGATGTAGCCAACAGACTTTGCAAGCAGGTCTTGCAGCAATGGCATGATACCACCACCAACTACCATCATCATGAAGATGCCCGACGCAGCTGCTGTATATTTTCCAAGTCCTTCGGTTGCGAGGTTGAAAATGCCACCCCACATCACAGAAGTGCAAAGACCGCAAAGGATGATGAAAATACTCTTCATTGGAATGCTGGAACCTTTCCAGTTGAACGAAACGCTTTCTGGCAGGAAAATCGCGATAAGCAACAGGATGATCGCAACGCTGGTTACAGTGATAATCTGTGTGCGAGTCGAAACTTTTCCACTAATGAAACTACTAACAAAACGACCAACGAGCATCAGCAACCAATAAATGGCAACGATAGAACCTGCAACGGCTGCTGCACCTTCGAATCCGAGATCGGTAAGATAGAAGTTTAGTTCGCCTGGAATGCCCACTTCGATACCTACATAGAAGAAAATAGCGATGACACCCAGCACGAGATGACGATATTTCAGCGCACCTTTTACGTTAGAAAGCACGTTATCGCTTGCTTGTTCTGGTTCAATAATTTTGGTAAAATAAATAATAATGAACGAAATAGCGAAGATTGCCATTGCAATCCAAAGCAATGGCGTCACATCTGCCATCTTCGTATCTTTCGTTACCGTACCAATAAGCAGTCCAGCGAGCATAGGCGTCAGTGTTGCAGCGAGAGAGTTGAGTGTTCCACCAGTCTGAATCAGCTGGTTACCTCTGTTACCGCCACCGCCAAGTAAGTTAAGCATCGGGTTTACGACAGTGTTGAGCATACAAACACAGAATCCGCAGATGAAAGCACCAATCAGATAAATCAGATAGTTGAGTTTCATCACGCCACCGAAGATTGCGGTGTTTTCTCCATACAAACTGGAAAGATATTGCACGAAGATACCAACGAAACCTGTTGCAAGCGCAATCAAAGCAGTCTTTTTGTAACCGATTTTGCTAATCATCATACCTGCGGGGATGCCCATAAACAAATATGCTGCAAAGTTCATCAAGTTGCCAACCATGCCTGCCCATTTGTATTCCAGTTTCCAAATATTTCCAAATGGTGCTGCCATGTTGGTTACGAACGAAATCATCGCGAAGAGGAACATCATCGAGATGATGGCGACCATTACGCCATTTTTGTTGTTTTTATTTTCCATAATGAGTTCTATTTAGTTTATTTGTCTATTCCAAATTTATAAATTGTTTTTTGCTTGTATTGTCTGTGTGGTTTCAATACAACCGACGGGAAATATGGATGGTTTGGCGTGTCTGGGAAGTGCTGTGCTTCGAAGCAAATAGCCGAACGACGAGGGAATGTTGCGCCATTCTGACCTTTATAACCATCTGCCCAGTTGTCAGTATAAACTTGCACGCCTGGCTCTGTTGTATATACATCCATCGTTCTACCGCTTACGGGTTCGATAATGCGTGCAGCAAAACTCAGTTCGCCTTCTTCGCGTTTGTTGAGCACGAAACAGTGATCGTAACCAGCGCCATTTTTGATTTGTTCATTATCTGCATCAATATCTTGTCCTACTGGTTTCGGTTTGCGGAAGTCGAAAGGTGTGCCTTCAACAAAGCGAATTTCGCCAGTCGGAATAGATGTTTCGTCGATTGGGAGATAATAATCAGCGTTGATTTCGCAAATCAAATTTTCGATGGTTGGCGTAGGATTTGCAATGCCAGCAAGTGAGAAGAAACCGTGACTCGTCAAGTTGATGATGGTTTTCTTGTTCGTTGTTGCCATATATTCAATCACCAACTCGTTATCGTCGTTAAATGTGTAGATAACGGTAATCTTTACTTCGCCAGAGAAACCTTCTTCGCCGTAAGGACTAATGTAATTCAGCACCAGAGAGTGGTCGTTCATCTGCAAAGCATCCCAAACGCGAGCGTTATAGCCGCTCTTTCCACCATGCAGACAGTTAGGACCGTTGTTGATTGCAAGGTTATATTCTTTTCCATTCAACTGAAATTTTCCTTTTGCAATACGATTTCCGTAGCGTCCTATCAAAGTAGAAAGATAAGGCTCAGGACTATTGATAACGTCTTGTATGTTGTCATGTCCTTGAATGATGTTCGCAAGTTTGCCTTCACGGTCTGGTACCATAATGGCAACGATAGCGCCACCGTAATTGGTGATTGCGACTTCGTTGCCGACATTATTGCGTAAAAAATAAAGGTCTGTTTGTTTGCCGTTGATCGTGGTTTGAAAATCTTTGCGTTTCAAACCACAGCGTACTTCTGTTTCTTGAAAACTCATTTTAGTATTATGTCTTTAGTTACTTTACAAATTGATATTCCGCAAAGTAAGTAAAAAAAAACGAATATGACAAATTTGACTTCAAAAAATGCGCTGCTGTGTGCGTTAAAAACAATTAAACCAGCGTTTTTTAGTCAATTTTGCCCTTTTTTTTCAAGAAAGTAAGAAAATCGGCTACGACGTAGCTACTTCCGCCTACGAAAATAAAATCGTCAGCGCTTGCATTTGCCAGCGCATCTTCGTAGGCTGCCGAAACGGTTTTGTAGGTTTTTCCTTTCAATCCAAGCGCTTCAGCTTTCTCAGCCACAACTTCGGCTGGAATAGCGCGATGGTTATCGGCTTGCGTATAATAATAATGTGCATCCTGTGGCAGCATTCGGAGAACGGTTTGTATGTCTTTGTCGTCAACCATTCCGAAAACGATGTGCTTATCTCTGCACGACTGACGCGCAATTTGTTGCTTTAGATAGTTCCAACCGCCAACATTGTGACCTGTGTCGCAGACAACGAGCGGTCGTTCTTGTATTTTCTGCCAGCGTCCCATCAATCCAGTGGTCTGGCATACGTCGCCAAAACCGTCGGTCACGCTACTACGATGCTGAATCACACCTTTCGCCATCAGGTTGCGGCATGCTGCCAAAACGGTGCATGCGTTTTTCTGCTGATAAATGCCGCCTAATTCACCGCGAAATGTGCCAAAATGTTTCGTTTCGTAAAGAAATCCACCTTCATCCATCGCTGTTGCCGAAACGATTTCATCTGCTTGGTCGGCAAAAACGATTGAAGCGTGACAGTCTTTCGCTTTTTCGCAGAAAACGGGCGCTGTCTCGTCGTTCGATTCGCCAATAATTACATCCGTATATGGTTTGATTATTCCCGCTTTTTCGCTTGCGATTTGCGCCAGTGTTGAACCTAAAAATTGCGTGTGGTCAAAACTGATGTTCGTGATAATGGAAAGAATCGGCGAAATAATGTTTGTGCAATCTAATCTACCTCCAAGACCGACTTCAATCACAGCGATATCAACGTGTTGCTCTGCAAAAAAACGAAAAGCCATTGCAGTAGTGAGCTCAAAGAATGAAGGACGAAGCGGTTCAAAGCAGTTACGCTCCTGTTCTACGAAGTTAACAACGTAATCTTCGCTGATAGGTTTGCCGTTCACTTTGATACGCTCGCGGAAGTCGATGAGATGCGGCGATGTGTACAGTCCAACGCGATAACCCTCGTGCATTAGGATGCTCGCTAACGTGTGCGAACAACTGCCTTTGCCGTTTGTACCAGCAACGTGTATGGTTTTGAAACTGCGATGTGGGTGATTGAAATGCTTATCCAGCGCGATTGTCGTTTCCAGACCCTCCTTATACGCCGACGCTCCTGTATGTTCGAACACAGGCGTCTGGTGGTATAGATAATCGATACACGCTTGATAGGTCATCAATTAAAGTAATTTCTGAATCGCTCGAAGATGGTTTTCTTTGTCGAAGCATCGCCTTTGAAATTGTCGCTGCCCTTCAACTTTTCAATCATTTGCTTTTCTTCGCGCGATAATGTTTTAGGAATGTAAACGCTGACGTTTACAATAATATCGCCAGTGCCGCTGCCATAACCCTGAACGGCAGGCAGACCTTTTCCGCGCAAGCGAAGTGTTTTTCCAGGTTGCGTGCCTGGCTCAATTTTTATTTTAGCTTTCGAACCGTCGATGGTTGGAATCTCAACTTCTCCGCCTAAGATAGCGGTAGGAATGTCGAGCAGAAGATTGTAGATCACGTCTTGCCCATCGCGAATGAATGTGTCGTTTGGTTCTTCTTCAATGAAAACCTGAATGTTTCCATTGACTCCGTTGTGCGGTCCTGCGTTTCCTTTGCCTGGAACATTGATTACCATGCCTTCAGCGACGCCTGCTGGAATTTTAATCTCCACAACTTCGTCGCCTTTTTTCACGCCAGTACCACCACATTCCTTGCATTTGTTTTTGATAACTTTGCCTTCTCCGTGACACGTCGGACACTCACTCTGAGTCTGCATTACGCCTAAGAAAGAGCGAACTGTTTTAACGACAAATCCCTGACCGTTACATGTCGGACAGGTTTCTGCGCTACTGCCTGCTTCTGCACCAGAACCGTGACAGTGGCTGCACGTAATATCTTTTTTAAGCTTGAATTTCTTGGTGACGCCTGTCGCGATTTCTTGCAGCGAAAGCTTGACTTTCAGTCGCAAATCACTGCCGCGAGATTGCTGGCGCGTGCGCGTTGAACTTCCACCGAAGCCTCCGAAGCCTCCAAAGTCGCTATGTCCGCCAAAGATATCGCCAAACATCGAAAATATGTCATCGACAGAAAATCCTCCGCTGCCGAATCCGCCAAATCCTCCGCCTGTTGGACCGTCGAATCCAAACTGATCGTATTGCTGGCGCTTCTTTGGATCGTGAAGAACATCGTAAGCTTCAGCCGCTTCCTTGAATTTTTCTTCTGCCGTTTTATCACCTGGATTTCTATCTGGGTGATATTTAATCGCCAGATTGCGGTATGCTTTTTTTATCTCGTCGTCCGTCGCGTCTTTCTTGACGCCAAGGACTTCGTAATAGTCTCTTTTTGCCATTATTTTATTGTCCTACAGCAACTTTTGCGTGACGAATCACTTTGTCATTCATTTGATAACCACTCTGAACACAGTCAACTACTTTTCCCTTTTGCGCGTCTGGCACATTCGGAATCATTGCAATCGCTTCGTGGAAATCGACATCGAAATCTTTGCCTTCGGTCTCTATCTTTTTAACGCCCAGCGTTTCGAGGGTTTTCAAGAACTTTTTGAAAATCAAATCCATGCCTTCTTTGATGGCGTGTGGGTCGTCTGTGGCGTCGTTGAGTGCGCGTTCGAAATCGTCGAGCACAGGAAGCAAACTGGTTACAACCTTTTCGCCACCGTTAAGAATGAGTTCGGCTTTTTCTTTGATTGTACGCTTTTTGTAATTATCGAATTCGGCAACCGTGCGAAGGTAGCGATCTTTCAGTTGTTCTACTTCTTCTTGCAGTTTCTCAACGTTTGACTCGGCTGTTTCTTCTGCAACAGGTTCGTCGCTCGTTGCTTCAGTTTGCTCAGTCGTTTGTTCTGCAGTTTCTTCTACTGGTTGCTCTTGGGTTTCTTCACCTTCTATTTTAATTTCTTTTTCTTTTTCGTCCATGATGCTAATGTTTTTTCTACGTTATATGCAAAAACCTTGCCACAATTTACATGCCATACAATTTTGCTTTCTGTTCTTTGATGCGCTCATCGTAGATGTAATCGTCGTAATCCATCAGTTTGTCGATGGTTCCGTTAGGCGTTAGCTCGATAATGCGGTCGGCTATGGTTTGGATAAACTCGTGATCGTGACTGGAGAATAGTATATTTCCTTTGAAAGTCACGAGATTGTTGTTGAAAGCTTGTATGGATTCCAAATCCAAATGGTTGGTTGGCGTGTCGAGAATCAAGCAATTCGCATTTTTTAGTTGCATACGCGCAATCATACAACGCATCTTTTCGCCACCACTCAGCACGTTGACTTTCTTAAGCACTTCTTCGCCAGAGAAAAGCATGCGACCAAGATAGCCTTTCATTACAACCTCGTTGCCGGTGCCGTATTGGCTGAGCCAGTCCACTAAGTTAAGATCGCTTTTGAAGAATTCAGTGTTGTCGAGCGGCAAGTAAGCGGTGGTAATCGTGATGCCCCATTTGTAAGTGCCTGCGTCAGCTTCGCGATTGCCGTTAATGATTTCGAAAAGCGCTGTCATTGCTTTTGGATTGTGGCTCAAGAAAACGGTCTTTTGACCTTTTTCTATATTAAAGCTCACGTGATCGAACAGTATTGTGCCATCTGGATCTACTGCTTTAAGGTCTTGCACCTCCAGAATCTGGTTTCCAGGCTCGCGATCCATTGAAAAAATAATGCCAGGATACTTTCTGCTCGACGGACGTATCTCTTCAACGTTCAGTTTGTCCAACATTTTTTTGCGACTCGTGGTTTGCTTACTCTTAGCCACGTTGGCAGAAAAACGGCGAATGAATTCTTCAAGCTGTTTCCGCTTTTCTTCAGCCTTAAGCCGCTGGTTCTGAGCCTGACGCAACGCAAGCTGACTGCTCTGATACCAGAACGAATAGTTTCCTGCGAAGACGGTAACTTTTCCGAAGTCGATATCGACGGTTTGCGTGCTAACGGCGTCGAGGAAGTGACGGTCGTGGCTCACAACGAGCACTGTTTGCTCCAGATTGCTCAAGTATTCTTCCAACCATTGAACGGTTTCCAAGTCTAAGTCGTTGGTTGGCTCGTCGAGTAATAGGTTATCGGGATGACCGAACAACGCTTTAGCCAGCATAACGCGCACTTTTTCGTTGTTCGATAGCTCGTTCATCGTTTTATAGTGCAAGTCTTCTTTCACTCCAAGATTTTGCAGCAGTTGCGCCGCTTCGCTTTCTGCTTCCCAACCATTCATTTCGGCAAATTTCAGCTCGAGTTCTGCCGCTACATTGCCGTCTTCTTCGGTCATCTCTGCCTTTGCGTAGAGCGCTTCACGTGCTTTCATGTTCGCCCACAGCGGTGCGTGACCCATAAATACGGTATCCATCACCGTAAAAGCATCGTATTTGAAGTGGTCTTGGTCGAGAACCGACAGTCGTTCGCCAGGACCCAATTCTACACTGCCTTTGTTTGGCTCTAATTCGCCACTAATGGCTTTCAGAAGCGTTGATTTTCCAGCGCCGTTTGCACCGATGATGCCGTAGATGTTGCCATTTGTGAACTTGATGTTCACGTCTTTGTATAACACGCGTTTGCCAAACTGAATGGCGATGTTTGTAAGAGTAATCATTAGAGTGTGGTTTTGATTTTTGCGCGTGCAAAATTACACCAAAAATGCCGAAAAAACAAATAAATAGGGCGTTTTGTTGCGACTCTGATTCAACGCTTTGGCGTTTTATTTCGAAGCGAAAAAAATATTATTTGTTTTTATTACAAAATTACTACTCTATATTGCTGTTTGTATTCTCCTCTTTTTTCTGAAGTAAATAGAACATTTTTTGACGCTCAATCTCTTCACGCAATTGTTCTTTCGTTGGCATATAAGTTAGATACTTAGAAGCAAAAAGTTGTTCGTTGCCTTTTAGCACCGAAAAACGTGCGATATCATCATCGGTATCAGCACAAAGCAGAATGCCGATAGTGGGATTGTCGCCTTCCGTTCGTTTCAATTCGTCATACATTCGCACGTACATATCCATTTGTCCAACGTCTTGGTGGGTAATAGTCGTGGTTTTCAAATCCACAAGCACATAACATTTCAAGTTAATGTTGTAGAAAACAAGATCTATATAATAGTCTCGCTTTTCGGTATTTATGTGTTGTTGACGAGCCACGAACGCATAACCTTTTCCCATTTCAAGCAAAAATTGTTGCAAATGAGTTAGAATAGCTTCTTCGAGCGTAGATTCCAGAAAATCAGTGCGTTGTTCCAAACCAAGAAACTCGGCAATAACAGGACTTTTTATGTATTCTAATTTATCTTGAAGTGGTGCAGTAAGTTTTTCCATCTCCTTGTGTACGATTTCTTTGTCGTAAGTTTGGAGCATCCGATGATAGTATTGCGATGAAATATTGCGTTGAAGCGTGCGCACTCCCCATCCTTCACGTGCTGCTTCCTTAGCATACCAATCGCGAACTTCCTTTTCTGGAACTTGCAAAAGCGTGCGATAATGTGTCCAAGATAATTGATGACTAAATGTTGGGAAACTTTTGTCTGATTCTGTCGATTTTATACTCGCTGCGGATAATTTTTGCAATTTTATACTCGGTGAGGATAAAATTTGATTTTCTGCATTTTCCATTGGGAAATATCGATAGAAAGTGATGTATTGATATAGACTTGGCGCAGTAAATCCCTTTCCGTATTCGTCAGTGAGTATGCGACTTAATCCTTTGATTATTTCAGCGCCATATTCTGCACGTTCTCCATTTAATTCTTCCTGTGCAATACGCTGACCAAGCAACCAATTACGCCGAACAAGTGTCAGGTCAGCTAAACGATATGCCGTTTCTTGTGCTGCTTCGATAATCTGGCGAGTATCATCGATAAGCTGTGCAGAAATTATATGTTCTTGTTTCATAGCGGTTTCCTTCAGTTATTCTATTTATCTGTGCAAAACAGATTGTTTATTATTGCACAAATGTAGTGAAAAATATCCAATTAGAGTAAGATTTAGGGCAAAAAGTATTTCCTTTTAGCGAGAATTCGATGATTCACGAGTCGTGAAAAAAATTGGTTCTGCAAAAAACAAAAAATGGGGTAGTGCAGACTGCGAAAAAAATGGGTGATTTTTGGGGGTGTGAAATGTTAAAATTGGCGCGAAAAAAAAGTGTTAAAATTTTTGAGTTTTATGTGTTAAATTCTAAATAAGCGCGAGAAAAATTTTCAAAAAACGCCACTTTTTTGAGCCTTTCGTGTGGATGGTCGTTGCAAAAAGGCTGTTTACGAGTCGTAAATGGGCGCTTTAGAAATCTATCTCACGTGAGATAATTTTTTATCTCATATCATTTAACTTTTTTAACAATCGAGATTTTTCAAAAATCCACGTTCAAAAATTCCGAGTTTTGCACGGAAAAATGTTAAAAATGCGTATATTTTTTGCATAAATCTATCATTTTAACATTTCGCGCGTTGAGTTGCGACAAAAATTCACCAGAAAACGGCAAAAATTTGTGCAAGAAAATTTGGTCGGTCAAGTGTGAACGGATGTTAAATTACACGTATAAAAAACGTTAAAATCGCGCGTTAAAAGTTGTAAAGTTTTCTTAAAATGCCGTCTTTAACGAGTGTTAAAATTGCATCGCGTTTCGATAGAAATTTTTGGCGTATGGAATAGGGCGATTTTCCACCTTATTATATTACACGTGCGCACGCGAGAGACGAACGAAATGTGTGTAAGATTTGTTTTTTTTCTGCAATTCCACTATCTTTGTCGCATAAAACCGAGAAAAATGTCGAAAGTTTCGCGCGGCGGTTACGCCATCAGCAATTTTCTTTTTCTTGCCATCCTGCTGAATTTTGCGTTTGTTGTGTTCGAAATCATCGCAGGTTGGCGCACGCATGCACTGAGTTTGCTGTCGGATGCAGGTCACAATTTGGGCGATATGCTCGGACTGCTGCTCGTTGTTGCAGGTTTTCGTTTGGCAGAAGTCAAGCCCTCGCGTTTTTTTACGTTTGGACTCAAAAAAACAACCATACTCATCTCGCTCGTCAATGCGCTCATTCTGATGGTCGTTCTATGCGGCATCCTCGTCGAGAGCGTGCTTCGCTTGCAGAATCCATCTGAAGTAAACGGCTTAAGCATATCGGCTGTTGCTGGAATTGGCATCGTTGTGAAAGCCGTTACAGCGCTCCTACTTTATCGCGAGCAGCAAGACGATCTCAGCGTGCGCAGCGCGTTTTTGCATACTGCGGCAGACGTGATGATCGCGCTCGGCGTTGTCGTTTCTGGTTTGCTGATTTGGCTGACGGGAAAGAGCATCATCGACCCGATAGTCGGCATCGTTATCGCGCTGATTCTATTGGTTCCAGCGCTGAAACTGCTGTACGAAAGTTTTCGTTTGTCCATCGACGGCACGCCAAAGGGCATCGACGCCGACGAAGTGATGCAAACGATGATGACTGTGCCACACGTTGTTGACGTGCATCACCTGCATATTTGGGCGTTGAGCACGAAAGAAACTGCTCTGATGGCGCATGTTCGCGTAGATGATGCAGCCTGCGTTGGCGAAGTGAAGCATCGGCTGCAGCAGTTGTTGCAAACGAAGAAAATAACCCATATCACTATCGATACAGAACTCAATGCGGCAGAATGTTTGTCGCCCGAACACCAATGAAAAATCAGCAAGAAAAATACGATTTTTACGTCGTCGAGCATGACGCGCCATTGCTTGAATATCTTATTTCGTTGCTCGAGCATCAGAGTAAGAATAAAATAAAAGATATTCTGAAAGGACAAGGAATCAAAGTCAATGGAAAGACGGTTACGCAATACGACTATCCGCTCGAAAAAGGCATGAAACTCGCCGTCAGCAAGTCGAAACGCAATCACACTTTGCGCAGTCGGTATGTGAAAATCGTTTACGAAGATCGCTATCTCGTTGTGATAGAAAAAGCGGAAGGCATCCTGTCGATGGCAGGTGGGCACGCTGCGCTGAACGTTAAACGAGTTCTCGACGAATACTTTAAGAATACGCGTCAGAAATGCACAGCCCACGTTGTTCATCGTTTAGACCGCGACACCAGTGGGTTAATGCTCTACGCTAAAGACATGGAAACCGAACAGATCTTAGAGCACCACTGGCACGAAATGATATACGACCGTCGCTACGTAGCGGTTTGCAGCGGTGAAATGGCAGACGACGACGGTACTATAACGAGTTGGCTGAAAGATAATAAGGCTTTCTACACCTATTCCTCGCCAGTTGACAACGGCGGACGTTATGCTGTGACTCATTTTCATACATTGGCGCGCACAACTGAACACTCTCTCGTTGAATTTATACTGGAAACAGGTCGCAAAAACCAGATTCGCGTTCACGCAGCCGATCTTGGGCATCCTGTTTGTGGTGATGTAAAATACGGGAACGGCGATAACCCAATCCATCGCTTAGCGTTGCACGCGTATGTCCTTTGTTTCTATCATCCAATCACGCATCAGGCGATGGAATTCGAAACACCTATTCCCGCATCTTTTAGAAAAATTTTCAAATAAAAACGCTTTACGAAATGGATTCTAATCTAACACTTTACATTCTCGCGCTCATTGCCATCGTCGTTGTGCTGGCTCTGGTGAAGAAAACAGCGAGTTGCGTCGTCAAAATCATTGTTTTGCTCGTCGCTTTGGCTGCAATAGCATACGTTTACTTCACTTTTTATGCCTCATAACACCTTATTTATTTAATAAATTTAAAAAAATAGACAATTATTTCAACTTTTCGTTATATTTGTCGTCATATAATTAAATCATTTTTTAAACCATAAAGCACATGAAAAAGTACATTTTTATTTTGGTAGCAGCGCTCACGATGAGTCTGACAGCTAACGCTCAGAAAGTATATATTGCAAAATCAAGCAGCGCTATCGCATACCATAAGAGCAAAGATTGCAGTTATTTGCGTAACTCAACAAACGTTGGCAGCGTAACAACGACTGAGGCTAAGAACATGGGTCGTCACGCTTGCGTTCGTTGCTATCCTGAACTTGCTGAAAAGACAAAGGCAGATATTGCTAAAGAAAACGCAGCAAAGAAAAAGGTAACAAAAAAGGCAACCACAACAAAGAAAGTTGCAAAGAAAGAAGCTGAAGAGCCAGCAAAGAAAGTTGTAAGAAAAACTTCAACAAAGAAAGCTGCCGCAAAGAAGACTACGGAAGAAAAACCTGTAGTTAAGAAAACTACTAAGAAAGCAACAACCGCGAAAAAGGCTGCCGAAGAAAAACCAGCAACGAAAAAGGCTACCACAAAGAAAACAACTACCAAAAAAGTAGCAACGAAAAAAGCTGCTGAAGAGAAGCCTGCTGCAAAGAAAACTACTGCAAAGAAAACAACAAAGAAAGCAACTGCAACAAAGAAAGCTGCTGAAGAAAAAACTGCTGCAAAGAAAACAACCGCAAAGAAAACAACTGCGAAAAAAACTACAGCAAAGAAAACGACAGCAAAAAAGACTACAGCAAAGAAAACCACAACAAAGAAAACAACCAAAAAGGCTGAATAAGATTGTAGTTTGCATATAAACCAAAAAAAAGTGAGTTCCCTACGAAAGGAACTCACTTTTTTTATTGTCTTATTCTACACTCAATGCGCTGCCGAAGCAAGGATTTCCGATAGCGTTGGGTGTATGTGGATGATGTCGCCCAGCTGGTTGATGGTGGCGTTCATGCAGATGAGCGCTGCAGCTTCTTGCACGATGTCGGCAGCATGTGGACCTAAGACGTGGCAAGCAATGATTGTTCCGTCTGGTTTAGCCAACAATTTCAGCAATCCATCAGTTTCGTTCATGGAAAGCGCTTTTCCGTTGGCGCGATAGAATGCTTTCTTGCAAATCAAGTCAGGATATAGCGCTTTGGCAGCGTCTTCTGTAGGTCCAACGCACGCAGCTTCGGGTCGTGTAAACACTGCAGCGGGAACGATTTCCAATCGAATCTGATCGTCGTTGCCCAAGATGCGATTGATAACGTGGCGTCCCTGATATTCAGCAGCATGCGCCAGCATCATCTTTGCATTCACGTCGCCGATGGCGTACACGCCTTTGACGTTTGTTTCACAATGTTCGTCGGTCAGAATCACGCCACGCTCGGTTTGAATGCCAGCGTTTTCCAATCCCATATTGTCTGAACAAGCGGCACGTCCTGTTGCAACAAGAACGAGATCTGCATCAATCGCGATTTCTTTGCCTTTTTGCGTGAAGTGAACGCTCGTGGGAGTGATTTCGGTCACGCCCGATTGCATGTAGAAAGTGATGCCTTTCTTTTCGAGTTGCTTGCGCAATCGCTTGGCGATGTCGCTATCCATCGACGGCAAACATTCTTTCAGAAATTCAACGACTGTGACTTGGCTTCCGAATGAATTGAAAACCGAAGCGAATTCCAGTCCGATAACGCCCGCTCCTACGATGCAGAGACGCTGAGGCACGTCTTTCACGTTCAGCAATTCAGTCGATGTGACGACGTTGCTGCCATCGATGCCTTTGATTGGCGGCATTTTCGGTCGCGAACCCGTTGCAATAATGATGTTGTCTGCTGTGTAACTTTCGCCGTTTGCGAGAATTGTTTTTGCATCTTGAAACGTTGCGCGAGCGCGGACAAGCGTTATGTTCGGCTGTGAAAGCAATGTTTCGATACCTCCACGCAACTGCTCAATCACTGCATCTTTTCTGGCAGCGATTGGTGCATAATTCAGCGCGAATTCCATACTCTCTGCATTTGTTGCATACGCTTTCGCTTCGCCAACGGCGTCGATGATGTCGGCGTCGTGGCAAAGCGCTTTCGTAGGTATGCACCCGCAATTCAGACAGACGCCTCCCAGCGCGCTATCTTCGAAGATTGTGACTGTAAGTCCCTTCTTTGCGGCGTATTCTGCAGCGGTATAGCCGCCTGGTCCTGCGCCAATGATAATTAAATCAGTCTTTGTCATTGACGAGTTGTTTATAAGTTAGGATTGGATGTTTAGCTGCCAGCACATCATCTACACGACCTATCGGCGTAATGTGTGGCGCTGTCTTCACCAATTCAGGATTTTCTTTTGCCTCTTGTGCAATGGCGCGCATCGCTGCAATGAATCCGTCGATTGTTTCTTTACTTTCGTTTTCGGTAGGCTCTACCATCAAACTCTCGTGGAACAAGAGCGGGAAATAAATCGTTGGCGCGTGATAGCCGTAGTCGAGCAATCGTTTTGCAACGTCCATCGTTGTGACGCCAGTTGATTTATCTTTCAGACCATTGAACACGAATTCGTGTTTGCAAACGCCTTCAATCGGAAGATCGTACACATCTTTCAAAGATTCTTTGATGTAGTTTGCGTTCAGCGTTGCAAGCGGTCCAACCATTTTTATATTCTCTTTGCCCAACGAAAGAATGTACGCGTAAGCTTTCATGATGACTCCGAAATTTCCAAGAAATGCACCAACACTGCCAAGCGTGTTTTCGTAATCGTCACGCTCTACGTGGTAGAAATAAGGTATTACTTCGTCATGTGTTTCTACGCGAACGACGCGCGGAGTTGGAAGAAATGATTCCAAACCATGGCGTACGCCAACTGGACCTGAACCTGGGCCGCCGCCACCGTGTGGCGTTGAGAATGTCTTGTGCAGATTTATGTGCATAACGTCAAAGCCCATATCTCCAGGACGGCATACTCCGAGCATTGGATTCAGATTAGCGCCATCGTAATACATCAATCCGCCACAGTCGTGCACCAGTTTAGTAATTTCTGGTATTTGTTTTTCGAACAGACCCAGCGTGTTTGGATTCGTCATCATCATCGCTGCAACTGTATCGTCAAGCTTTGTTTTCAGATCTTCAACATCTACAGTTCCATCTTCCAAGCTTTTCACTTCTACTACTTCCAAACCGCAAACGGCAGCCGATGCGGGATTTGTTCCGTGCGCGGAATCGGGAATAATCACTTTCGTGCGTTTCGCGTCGTTGTTGTGTTCATGGAATTTGCGAATGACCATCAGACCTGTCAATTCACCGTGAGCGCCAGCGAAAGGATTAAGCGTAAATTCGCTCAAGCCTGTGAGTTGGCTCAGTAGTTGCGAGGTTTCCCAGTATAATGCTAAGGCTCCTTGCGTGAAATTGTCTTGTAACGGATGCAAATCAGCAAACTCTTTCATTGCAGCCACTTCTTCGTTGATTGTTGGATTATATTTCATTGTGCAACTGCCCAATGGATAAAATCCGTCGTTAACTCCGAAATTGTTGTGGCTAAGGTTTGTGTAGTGTCGAACAACGGTTAACTCGTCGCACTCGGGCAATTCTGCTTCGGTTTCACGCAAAAGCGCTTTCGGAAGCTCGCTGATAGCGTGCTGATACTCGTTCTTTGGAAGTGAATAGCCTACTCTCCCTTTCTTAGAAAGCTCGAATATAAGATTTCCATACAGTTTGTTATTCATTGTTCGCCTCCTTTTCCTTTTTGAATTCATTAATTACTTCAACCAACTCGTCGATATGCTGTTTCTGAATGCGTTCAGTAACGGCAAACATGATGGTTTTGTCATCGATTTTCACGCCAGCCATCAATCCCTCGTCCTCGCAATACGAACGCAATGCATCAACATCGCCGTTGTATTCTACGCAAAACTCGTTGAAGAATGGTTGATTGAATTTCAGTTTGAAGTCACCTGTTTTCACAAGTTCATCACATAGATAATGCGCGCCACCAAATGAAAGTTCAGCAGCATCACGCATACCTTTCTTTCCCATTAAAGCGAGATAGATCGTCACGTACAACGCCATCAAACTTTGGTTCGAGCAAATGTTTGAAGTAGCTTTCTGACGACGGATATGCTGTTCGCGAGCCTGAAGCGTAAGAACGAAAGCGCGCTGACCGCGATTGTCTTTCGTCATTCCAACGATTCGTCCTGGCATCTTGCGCATCAATTTTTCTGTGCAGCACATATAGCCCAGTCCAGGGCCACCATACGTCATTGGAATGCCTAAACTCTGTGCTTCGCCTACTGCGATATCAGCGCCCCATTCGCCTGGCGTTTTCAGAACTGATAGGTCGAACGCAATACTGTTTATAATTAGCAGCGCCTTTTGCTCATGTATTTCTTCAGCGAGTCCAGAAAAATCTTCTATAATGCCGTAATAATTTGGTGTCTGAACGATAACGCCAGCGATTCCACCAGCTTGCAATTTTTGTTTCAAATCATCACGATCGAGAACGCCATCTTTCGCTTCGATAAAGTCAAGCTCGAAGCCATGGAAATGTGCATAAGTCTCGACTACTCTTACTGTTTTAGGATCCAAAGTCTTGCTAATCAGCACCTTATTGGCTTTCTTTGCCGATGCGATTGCCATCATTGCGGCTTCTGCTGTGGCTGTTGGACCATCGTACATCGATGCATTAGAAATTTCCATGCCAGTCAATTCTGCCATCATCGATTGATATTCGAAGATATAGTGCAGCGTTCCTTGCGATATCTCAGCTTGATACGGCGTGTAACTCGTTAAGAACTCCGAGCGTTGCACGAGATTCTGAACGGCAGAGGGCGAGTAGTGCGCGTAACTGCCAGCACCTGCGAAGACAACTAGTGGCGCTACGAAGTCGGCAAGCGTGTTGAAGTGATTGCGCAGTTCAATTTCGCTCGCTGCTTCATCGATTTGGTAATCGCCTTTATAGCGAATACTTTCGGGAATATCGGCATACAAATCGTCGAGCGACTTGATACCGATTTTATCCAGCATCTCTCGAATGTCTTCCTCTGTCTGAGGAAAATATTTGTATTGATTCATGTGTTTTTAGTTATTAGTTTACGGAAAAGCGAAAAGGCGCATCAGCGTGCGCCTTTTCGTAGAATAAGGTTTTTAGTGTTCGTTTTCGCAGAATGCTTCGTATGCTTTAGCATCCATCAGATTGTCAAGTTCGCTCTTATCTGAAAGCTCCACTTTGATAATCCAGTTTTCGAACGCGTCTTTGTTAATGAGTTCTGGTTCGTCTTCCAGTGCTTCGTTAACCTCAACAACGGTTCCGCTAACAGGTGACAGCAAGTCGCTGGCGGCTTTCACGCTTTCTACGGCGCCAAAGTCTTCTCCCTGAGTTACTTCATCGTCAACGTCGGGCATATCTACATAAACTACGTTGCCAAGTGCATGCTGTGCGAAGTCAGTGATGCCAACGAAACCATAATCGCCTTCAATGCGAACAAATTCATGCGACTCTGAGTAATAGAGTCCTTCAATAACTTTTGCCATAATGTTAGAAAAATTTTAGTTGTTTAATTTATTTCTTATAATGTTTGTCATAAAAACGTTTCTTAACCACTGTTCCGTCAAAAACTTTCTTGCGAATCTGAACGCTCAACTCTGTTCCGAGTTTTGCATATTCGCTATCGATGAGCGCAACGCACACGCTTTTGTCAACGCTGATGCAGTGATAACCTGTTGTTACTTCACCAATAACTTTGCCGTCCTTCAAGACGCTGTAGCCGTGACGTGGGATAGCGCGGTCGTGCAGCTCGATACCAGCGAGTTTCTTGCTAACGCCGTTCAGCTTTTGCGCTTGTAGCGTTTCCTTGCCAATAAATTCTTCTTTATCGAACTTGCAGAACATGCTCAAACCTGCCATTACTGGAGTTATTTCATCGCTTAGCTCATCGCCGTATAGTGGAAGACCAACCTCGAAGCGCAAAGTATCGCGACAACCCAGTCCACAAGGAAGCGCACGCTTGCTCTCGATGAGTTTATCCCATTGCGCGATGATGAAATCTTGCGGTCCATAGAGCTCGAAACCATCTTCTCCCGTGTAGCCTGTACGACTAATAATGATGCTTTCGCCTTCTTTACCAATTTCTTTTGCAGTATAGAAAACTAAATCTTTGCATGCGATGCCCAGAACTTCTTCAACTACCGTTTCAGCTTCTGGTCCCTGAATTGCCAACTGTGCGTAATAGTCGCTGCAATGGTCAATCTGTACATCGAAACCATTGGCATTCTGGCGTATCCAATCGACATCTTTGTCTATGTTAGCGGCATTGATCACCAGGAAGAAGGCTTGTTCGCCCATTTTATATACAAGCAGATCGTCAACCGTTCCACCATTTTCGCGACACATCATTCCGTAGAAAACTTTACCGATAGGTGCGCCTGCTACATCATTCGTAAAAATATGCTGAACAAAGCGTTCGGCTTCGTTTCCTGTAACATACACTTCGCCCATGTGTGAAACGTCGAAAACGCCACAGTGTTCTCTGACGGCAAGGTGTTCTTCGGTGATGTTAGTGTACTGGATTGGCATATCGAAACCAGCAAAAGGTGACATCAAAGCGCCAAGTGCCACATGGCGGTCGTGAAGACAAGTTTGTTTAATTTCCATAAGATTTTAAGGTTTTATAGTTTTAATAATAAATTCTACAAGCATCGGTTTTTCAAGTCCTTTGATTATTTCGCCAACGTCATCGGGTAGGGCAGCAGTGAGTGACTCTGCGTCGAGCGTTGCACCAATTAGCGACGTAAGCAATCGGTCTAAGTCGCCCAAAAGAAAGAAATCGCCCAGCATATTAGCGCGACGTATTTCTCCGTTCTTCACTTGCAATCGCAGTTCAATGGTTCCAACGCCGTCGATGCGTCCTTTGCAGTTGACGTCGAATGCGGGATTTTTGCCAAAGATGAATTCGTCGGTCAGATACGACTGTTCTATCTCGCTAATCGCTGCATAATCCTTTTCGCTCAGCGTCATTTCGTCTTGACAAAGCAGCGTTGGAATTTTCGCTTTCACTTGCTCCAGCGTCAGCGATGTATAGTCTTTCAACAGCGCAATCCTGCTTCGCACGCTTGCAACGCCATGACTCGCCAGTTTTTCATGCGAAGGCGTCAAGCAATTCGTCATCCGCTCGATGTCGGTATCGTAAAGCAACGTTCCATGTGCTATACTTCCGTTCGCCGTGCGATAAAATGCGTTGCCAGAGACTTTCTTTCCGTCAACAAGTACATCGTTTCTGCCGCTAACTTGCGCTTCTACGCCCAGTTTGCTAAGCAATAGCGCTACAAGCATCACGTATCGATTGAACGCAAAGCCTACTTCCCGATCTGCCGTAACGAGCGACAACATCAGGTTGCCTGTATCCGAATAGACACAGCCACCGCCGCTCTTGCGACGATACATTCCAACGCCATGTTCCTTGCAAAACTGGATGTTAACCTCGTTGTCAATCAACTGATTGCGCCCAAAAATCACTGCGGGTTCAGTCTCCCAAATCAGCAAATAATCGGTGTCTGATTTTACGTTTTGCGCCAAATATTCTTCTGTCGCTAAAAAGAACGTCGGGCGACCTACTGCAGTTTTAAGGTTAACGTGCATCATATTGTTTGCAAATGTAAGAAAAACCAATCGGATTGTCAAAGAAAAAACCGACAAAAAACGTGCTTCTTACACCTTATTTAATGATTTTTAGACATTTCTCGCGTCTGTTTTTTTAACAACTCATCGCGCGAAGCACCGCTTTTGCGGAAAAAGCATTATTTTTGCATGCCAACAAACAATTTTTTTTGCTATGATTCACGAATTGGATCTGCGCTTGCTGCCTACGCAAGCAATGAGTCGCGAAGCGATTTCAACCTATCTCCATGAACATCTTGCGGTTGACGAATCGCGCATCAATGGGTTCCGAATCCTAAGACGCAACATCGACGCGCGCGGCGGTAAGGTTCGCGTTTGTCTGAAGATGATTGTCGCGGTTGACGAGCCACTTCCCGAAAACGATGTACAAGAAATACTTTATCCTGACGTTGCTTCAGCGCCACAAGTCATCGTTGTGGGCGCAGGTCCTGGCGGTTTGTTTGCTGCATTGCGCTTGATTGAACTCGGTCTTCGACCTGTAATTCTCGAGCGGGGCAAGAATGTGCACGACCGAAAACGTGACTTGGCAAAAATACCGCGCGAGCAACAAATCAATCCAGAGAGCAATTACTGTTTTGGAGAAGGTGGAGCGGGCGCGTTTTCTGATGGAAAATTGTACACACGCAGCAAGAAACGAGGCTCGGTTGAGAAGATTCTGCGCGTATTTTGCCAACATGGCGCCGTAGAGGATATCCTTGTCGATGCGCATCCACACATTGGAACCGACAGGCTGCCGCGCGTCATCGAGAATATGCGTAAAACCATCGAGCGGAGTGGCGGTTCGGTGTTGTTCGAGCATAAAATGACGAGTCTCGTTCAACGCAATGGCGACGTCGTTGGCGTCGTTGCAAAAACACCGCAAGGAGAGCGCGAATTTCTTGGTCCAGTTATTCTTGCAACGGGTCATTCTGCGCGCGACGTTTACCAGTATTTTTCTGATAATTCATTGTTTATCGAAGCCAAAGATATTGCAGTGGGCGTGCGTCTTGAGCATCCATCAGAACTAATCACGCGTTTGCAATATCATTCTCGCGTTGCGCCATCGCCAGACCTGCTTCCGCCAGCCGAATATCGTATGGCTACGCAAGTAGATGGGCGCGGCGTGTATTCATTCTGCATGTGTCCTGGCGGTTTCGTCATTCCCGCCGCGACTGAAGCAGAGCAACTCGTTGTCAACGGAATGAGTCCTGCCAACAGAGGCACGCGTTGGAGCAACAGCGGCATGGTTGTCGAATTGCATGCAGATGAAATAGAAGGACAGGACGCGCTTCGCGTGATGCGATGGCAAAGAGAACTGGAACATTTGTGCTGGAAACAAACGCGATCGCAGCGTGCGCCAGCGCAAAGGATGACGGATTTCGTCAACGGACGATTGTCTGCCGATCTTCCTAAAACGAGTTACGCGGCTGGTGTACTGGCTTCGCCGATGCATTTCTGGCTTCCAGCGCAGATTGCTAAGCCTTTGCAGCAGGCGTTCCGCGTTTTCGGAAAAAATTGCCATGGTTTTCTGACTGCAGAGGCAAGCGTTATCGGCGTGGAGACGCGCACTTCGGCGCCCGTTCGCATTCCGCGCGAAAACGATTCATTGCAATACGTCGCTCGTCGCGGTCTTTTCCCTTGTGGAGAGGGCGCTGGCTACGCTGGAGGCATCGTTTCGGCGGCTGTCGATGGTGAACGATGCGCGGAGGCGGTGAAAATGTATTTGGAAAACTTGTAAAATAAAACAGAAAATCCTTCGAAAAAATTCTTGTTTTTTACGAAAAAAACACGAAAATCTGACGAAAAAAATTGTTCTAAAAGTCGTTTTTTTAACAATTCCGCGTCAGATTTTAACACAATTTTAACGCACTTTCGTCGCCAAAAATTTTTTTGCGAACACAACTCGGTGATTTTTGACCCCCTTTTACGAGCCTTTTTTTGTTAAATCGACTGTTAAAAAAGTTAAATGATATGAGATAAAATTTTATCTCACGTGAGATAATTTTCTAAAGCGCCCATTTACGACTCGTAAACAGCCTCTTTAGAAACGCAATTTACACGCAAAAATTTCATAAAAAAACCACTTTTTGCACAAAAACGTGTGAAATGTGCAAAAATTTCAACGCGAAAAATTTATATTTCTTGCATATTCATCCAAAATCTCGCTTTTTCGCAAAAATTTTGCACACTTTTCACCGAAAAAATCGATTGGTATAAAAGTGCTGTTTTTAACAAAACTTTACAATCGTTCAAAAGACCCATTTTTTTCGTTCATCGCGCGGCAAATTTTTCTCTCGTAAATCGCTCCAAAATTCTGTATGAAATGCGCCAAAAAAAAGGCAACCTCTAAAAAGAGATTGCCTCGTTTAGGATTTTATTCTATTGGATTAGAGTTCGCTTTCGCTAACACCGAAAGTTGTAACTCTCATATCGCCAGTGTCAATTCCTTTCTTCAGCCATTTTTGACGCTGTGCACTGGTTCCGTGAGTGAATGATTCAGGTTGCACATAACCTTGAGATTTTTTCTGGAGATAGTTATCGCCGATTTTCTCTGCGCAATCTATCGCCTCTTCCACGTCTCCTTCTTCGAGCGATTGATACTCTTCGTTATCGTAGTGTGCCCAAACACCAGCGTAATAGTCGGCGAGAAGTTCGAGTCTTACGCTCAATTTGTTTGCATTTGTTTGAGATGTGGCGTTCATCTTTTGATGTACTTGTCCCAGAATGCCGAGCAAATTTTCTACATGGTGTCCAACCTCGTGGGCAATGACGTAAGCGTAAGAAAAATCTCCACCTGCGCCAAGTTGCTGTCGCATGGTTGTGAAGAATGAAAGGTCGATATACAATTTTTGATCGCCAGAACAATAGAACGGACCAACGGCTGCCGATGCTGTTCCACATGCACTATTAACGCGATTCGTAAAGAGTACGAGCGTAGGTGGGGTATATGTTTTTCCCATGTCTTTAAATACTTCCGTCCACACGTCTTCTGTGGCTGCAAGTACTTGTCTTGAAAACTTAGCGAGCTGTTGTTCTTCTTCTGTAAACTCTCTCTGTCCTGATACTTGCTCTTCCTGTACTGATCCAAGCGCTCCTTGCTGGATTACATTACCTACAATATCAGTGAGATTGCCGCCAGATAGGAGTGTAAACAGTGCAATCATAAGAATACCTCCAAGTCCGCCGATTCCAGCTTTACTACTTGTAGTCATGCCGCGTCTATCTTCGACATTACTACTTTCTCTTCTTCCGTCTAATTTCATATTATTGTGTTTTTGGTTTTTGTTATTAAAAAAAATGGTTCGCAGGCAAAAATACATCTTTTTTTTGAATTGCTTTGTTAGAATGGCTATTTTTTGCTATTTTTGTCGCGATTTTTTATCGTTTTAAAATCATTTGTCATGAAGATATCTTTGAAATGGCTGAAAGAATATGTAGATTTTGATTTGTCAGCCGATGAGGTCGCTTCAGCATTAACGTCAACGGGACTTGAGGTTGCTTCAGTTGAAGAAAGTTCTCCAATCCGTGGCGGTCTGAAGGGCTTATTTGTTGGAGAGGTCGTAACGTGTGAAGACCATCCAAACAGTGATCACTTGCATATTACACAGGTAGATTTAGGACGAGGCACGTTAAGTCAGATTGTATGTGGTGCACCTAACGTTGCGAAAGGCCAGAAAGTGATTGTTGCCGATTTGGGTTGCGTGCTCTATGATGGTGAACAATCTTTTGAAATCAAGAAATCAAAATTGCGTGGCGTAGAAAGTTTCGGCATGATTTGCGCGGAAGACGAGATTGGTGTAGGCACATCGCACGATGGTATTATTGTTTTGCCATCGGGTGCTGTTGTTGGAACACCCGCTGCCACCTATTATAATATAGAAAGCGACTGGGTTATCGAAATAGAGATTACAGCCAACCGCTCGGATGCGTTGTCCCACTGGGGTGTTGCACGCGATTTGTATGCGTGGTTGGTGCAAAATGGCTATAAGACTCAGTTGCATCGTCCTTCGGAAGAGGCGTTCAAGGTTGACGATCAGACGCTTCCAGTGAGCGTAGAGATTGAAAACGAAGAAGCATGTCCGCGATATGCTTGCGTCAGTCTTACGGATTGCGAAGTGAAAGAGAGTCCACAGTGGTTGAAAGACAAGCTTTCGACAGTTGGATTGCGACCAATTAACAACATCGTTGACATCACCAATTATATTATGATGGCGTACGGTCAGCCTATGCACTGCTTCGACGCTGATATGGTGAAGGGACACAAAATTGTTGTACGCACCCAGCCTGAAGGAACACGCTTTATAACGCTCGATGGCGAAGAACATTTATTGGGAACGCACGACTTGAGCATCTGCAACGCTGAAGAACCGATGTGTATTGCAGGAATTTTTGGCGGAAAGGGTAGTGGTACGTACGAAACGACACGCAATGTTGTTTTCGAAAGTGCGTATTTCCATCCTACTTGGATTAGAAAGAGCGCTCGTCGTCATGGATTATCGACCGATGCCAGCTATCGCTTTGAGCGCGGCATTGATCCCGATGGCGTAATCTATGCTTTGAAACAAGCAGCGATACTCGCGAAAGAATTAACTGGTTGCAAGGTGAGCATGGATATTGTGGATGTTTATCCTAAACCATTCAAACCTGCCGAAGTTCGATTGGATTACGATTACGTCAATAGTCTGATAGGAAAAGAAATCGGTGAACAAACAATCCGAAACATTGCAGAGAGCCTCGCGATGGAAGTGCTTCACGCCGATGAAAAGGGTCTTGAGCTTCGCATCCCATTGTTCCGCGTTGACGTTACGCGACCCTGCGATGTTGTTGAAGACATTTTGCGCATCTATGGCTACAATCACGTAGAAATTCCTACACAACTAAAAAGCGCAATCGTTCAACCAGGCGAGTATGACTATCGCGAACACTTGAAAAACATTATCTCTGAATCGCTCGTTGGTTGCGGTTTTAACGAGATTCTTAATAATTCGCTCACGAAAACATCGTATTACGAACAGAGCGAAAGCTATCCGCTGAAGACAACCGTTAAGGTGATGAACCCATTGAGTAGCGATCTGGGCGTGATGCGCCAGACTTTGCTTTTTGGTGGACTGGAAAGCATCGTGCGAAACGTTAATCGAAAATTGCCCGACTTGCGTTTCTTTGAATTCGGCAACTGCTATCACTACGATCCAACGAAGGCTGACGCTGATAATCCAATGCGTGCTTATCGCGAACATTATACATTAGGAATCTGGTTGACAGGCAAGCGCGTCTCAGGCAGCTGGGCGCATCCCGACGAAGACTCATCTATCTTCGAATTGAAGGCATACGTGATGAACGTTTTGCGCAGAATGGGCATCGGAGAAAACGCACTGCAATCGGCTTCGATTGAGAAAAAAGACGTTTTCGCAGATGGTATGGAGCTGAAGCATCGCAATGGAAAATCGCTTGCAGTGTTCGGCATCGTTAGTCCGAAACTTCTGAAACGTTTTTCACTCAATGCGCCAGTTTATTATGCAGAAATCGCATTCGATGAAACGTCGAAGATGGCTGGAAAACAAAAGATTGAATTTAAGGAAATCAGCAAATATCCGCCAGTTAGTCGTGATTTAGCATTGCTGGTTGACCAAAATATTTCGTTCGCGCAAATCGCTCAAATCGCTAAGCAAACAGAGAAGAAGCTGTTGCGTCGCGTTGAATTGTTCGATGTCTATGAAGGCAAAAATCTTCCAGCAGGAAAGAAGAGCTATGCCGTTAACTTCATCTTGCAAGACGAAGAGAAAACGATGAGCGACAAGCAGATAGAACAAATAATGAATAAGATAATCCAAAATCTTACGAAACAACTTCAAGCAGAACTACGATAAAAAATTATATATTATGGGAAGAGCATTTGAATACCGTAAAGCCACGAAACTCAAACGTTGGGGTCACATGGCTAAAACATTTACAAAACTGGGCAAACAAATCGCTATCGCTGTGAAAGCAGGCGGTCCAGAACCTGAAAACAACCCAGCGCTGCGCGCCATTATCGCGAACGCGAAACGCGAAAACATGCCGAAAGACAATATTGAGCGTGCAATCAAAAACGCGATGGGCAAAGACCAAAGCGATTACAAAGAAGTAAACTACGAAGGCTATGGCCCGCACGGAATTGCTGTGTTTGTTGAAACGCTAACTGACAACACTACGCGCACCGTTGCTGATGTTCGCTCAATTTTTAATAAGTTCAACGGAAATTTAGGCACACAAGGTTCGTTGTCATTTCTATTCGATCACAAGAGCGTCTTTACCTTTAAGAAAAAAGATGGCTTAGATATGGATGAGTTGATACTCGATCTGATTGACTATGGCGTGGACGACGAATACGATGAAGACGACGAGACTGGTGAAATCACTATCTACGGCGATCCGAAAAGCTTTTCAGAAATACAGAAGCACTTAGAAGCACAAGGATTCGAAGTAACAGGAGCAGAATTCACGCGGATACCAAACGATCTCAAAGAAGTAACCGACGAACAACGCGAGACAATCGACAAAATGGTTGAAAGACTCGAAGAGTTTGACGATGTACAGACCGTTTACACCAATATGAAATAACGATTCGCATGAAATACAGTTATCTTACGCAAGGAACTTGCAGCAAACAAATCTTTCTCGACATCGACGAGCAAGGCGTTATCAGAGACGTGCAGTTTGTTGGCGGTTGCAATGGCAACTTGCAGGGAATTAGTAAGCTGGTGATAGGAATGCATGGCGATGAAGTAGTGAAAAAACTCAAAGGCATCCAATGCGGAACCAAACCAACGAGCTGTCCCGATCAACTTTGTAAGGCAATCGAAGCCATAAAAAAGAGCGAGTAATCAACTCGCTCTTTTTTTTATTCCACATTATATATTATTGTAACTCAGCGTTATCGAATCGCGCTTCAAAGACAACGCTGTCGGGATGACTCTCCGAGAAATACGTATAAGCGAAATTCAATCCGCCTTCACGATAACTCTGCATGCCAGCCGAATTGCGCAAACCAGAAAGCAGCATGTTGCGAAGTTCTCCCTCCTTTGCTGCATAATCCACTTGCGTGTCGGCAGGACTGATGATTGTGTAATAATAATGTAATGTACGCGTGTTTTGTTCGAAAACGAGACTGTCCGTACGCATATTGTTGCGCACTGGCGTCGGGCATACCTTTGCTGTATAATTTTTTGCCTCTTTTGCCGCTTTCTGATCAACGGATTCGTGGCACGCAACGAGCAAAAGCGATGCTAATGCAAAGAAAAATAGTTTTTTCATATTGTTTAGAAAGTTTTAAATTATTCAACCACGAAAATAGAAAAAAGGTTTGAAAATGTAGCATTTTTATCTCGAAAATGCTTATTTTTGCGTTCAAATGGACAATATTCGCAATTTTTGTATCATTGCACACATCGATCATGGTAAATCAACGCTTGCCGATCGTCTGTTAGAGAGAACCGATACGATTCCTATAACAGAAGGACAAATGCTTGATGACATGGATTTGGAACGTGAGCGTGGTATTACGATAAAGAGCCATGCCATTCAGATGGTTTATCAATTGAATGGCAAAGAATACTTGCTCAATCTTATTGATACGCCGGGGCACGTCGATTTTTCATACGAAGTATCTCGCAGTATCGCTGCTTGCGAAGGCGCGTTGCTGGTTGTTGACGCAACGCAAGGCGTGCAAGCGCAAACTATCTCGAATCTTTATATGGCTATCGAGCACGATTTGGAGATTATTCCCGTAATCAACAAAATCGATATGCCTAACGCGATGCCCGAAGAAGTGGAAGATGAGATTGTCGATCTTATAGGTTGCGATCCCAGTGAAATCATCCGTGCTTCTGGAAAGACGGGCGAGGGCGTTGACGATATACTCCGCGCTGTTGTTGAGCGCATTCCGCATCCCGTAGGTGACGAGAAAGCACCGCTTCAAGCATTGATTTTCGATAGTGTTTTCAATAGTTATCGCGGTATTATTGCCTATTTCAAAATTGTAAACGGCAGCATCAACAAAGGCGATAAAGTAAAATTCTTCAATACTGGCATGGAATACGTTGCTGACGAAGTGGGCGTGCTCAAGATGGACATGGTTCCGCGTCAGACTTTACATACAGGAGAAGTGGGTTACATTATCAGCGGAATCAAAGATGCAACCGAAGTGAAGGTAGGCGATACAATTACGCACGTAGCGCGACCATGTGAGAAAGCAATTGAAGGATTTCAAGAAGTCAGACCAATGGTTTTCGCTGGTGTTTATCCTATTGACCCAACCGAATACGAGAACTTACGCGCGTCACTCGAAAAACTACAACTGAATGACGCTTCTTTAACTTTCCAACCTGAATCATCTGTCGCACTCGGATTCGGTTTCCGTTGCGGTTTCTTAGGTCTTTTGCACATGGAAATTGTGCAAGAGCGACTCGACAGAGAGTTCAATATGGAAGTCATTACAACCGTTCCGAACGTATCTTATATGGTTTACGAAAAGCAAGGTCGTGCAATAGAAGTGCATAACCCTTCTGGACTGCCCGAACCTACAGCAATCGACCATATAGAAGAACCATATATCCGCGCAAGTATTATCACTGACGCGCGATTTATTGGACCTATCATGACGCTTTGCTTGGATAAGCGAGGCGAACTCATCAAACAAGAATACGTGAGTGGTAATCGCGTAGAGCTACATTTCTATTTGCCACTCGGCGAAATCGTGATTGATTTTTACGATAAGTTGAAATCGATTTCGAAAGGCTACGCATCATTCGACTATCACATTGACGGCTATCGACCATCCAAACTCGCCAAAGTTGACATTCTACTCAATGGCGAGCCAGTTGATGCACTCTCGACGCTAACGCATCAAGATAACGCCGTCAGTCTCGGTCGTCGCATGTGCGAAAAACTGAAAGAACTCATTCCGCGCCAGCAATTCGATATCGCCATTCAAGCAGCTATTGGCGCAAAGATCATTGCTCGCGAAACGATTAAGTGCGTTCGCAAAGACGTGACAGCCAAATGTTATGGTGGAGACGTGACGCGTAAACGTAAACTACTGGAAAAACAAAAGCGAGGCAAGAAACGCATGAAACAAATCGGCAATGTAGAAGTGCCGCAAAAGGCGTTCCTCGCTGTATTGAAATTAGACTAAATCTGCAAAAAAACAAAATACTAACGTAATCTAAAACTATGGTAAGAGCCGTTAAATTTCCCACAAGAGACATCGCGCGTGAATTAGCTCGTAAGTACAGCACGATGACGCTCGACGAGCTTGATGTGCTTGAAAGTATCCTTGTTCCAATGAAATATCCCAAAGGAACGATGATTCTAAAAGAAGGCGAGGTCTGCCAAAACATTATGTATGTCGCCAAAGGATTGGTGCGTCAGTTTTATTTCAAGAACGAAAAACAAGTTACTGAGCACTTAGCAATCGAAGGCGGCATTGTGATGTGTATCGAAAGCTTGTTCAAGGAGATTCCGACTACTATTCAAATCGAAGCGCTTGAACCAGTTGTCGCTTATCTTTTGCCCAAACACCGATTGGAAGAAGTGGCTTTGCACAACGTAAACATTCAGATTCTGTATCGCAAGATATTGGAGGAGAGTCTGATTCTGTCGCAACGCAAAGCGGATATGTTGCGTTTCGAAACGGCAGCCGATCGTTATCGCAAGCTATTCCAGCGCATGCCGCAAGTAGTGCTACGCGCGCCGTTGGTGTATGTCGCAAGTTATCTGCAGATGACGCCAGAAACGCTGTCGCGTGTACGTTCAACGACTTTGATTTAAACAAGAAACAAAAAAAGGCGAAACTCTTTTGGAGTCTCGCCTTTTTTATTTTGCGTTTTGATTTAGAACATTTTAGAAAGATAGAGATATCGTTTGATACTCTTTTTCGGTGTTTTCTCAAATTCTTCGTTGCGCAATCTGATTTGCGACAGCTTGCAATACGCTGGCAGTTGCGCGTTCAGCGTTTGTCGATTCTGCTCCATAACAGTCTCTAAGTCGTTGCGAGAAGTCAGTCCTGCAGCATTGGCTTCGTCAAAGTCAGGATATACAAGTCCAACGAGTCTATCGCCTTCCTGAATGACCACGCATTCGCTGACCAAAGTCATTGAATTGAGTTTGTCTTCTATTTCTTCAGGATAAATGTTCTGTCCGTTAGCACCGAGAAGCATGTTCTTGCTTCTTCCTTTTATAAAGACATTTCCTTCGTTATCCATCGTTCCCAAATCTCCCGTGTGATACCAGCCTTCGCTGTCAATGGTTGCTGCCGTTGCTTCAGGATTTTTGTAATAACCAAGCATAACGTTCAGACCTTTAACCAGTATCTCGCCAGGAACATTTGCTGGATCGCTGCTGTCGATGCGCACTTCATTGTGAAGCGCTGCACGACCACAACTTCCAGGAACAAACGTATCCCAAGAAGCGTAGCATATAATAGGAGCACATTCCGTTGCGCCATAACCAACAGTATAGTGGAATCCAATTTTATGTAAGAACGTTTCAACTTCCTGATTAAAGGCTGCGCCACCAATGATTATCTCATAGAAATTTCCTCCAAATGCATTCGTAACCTGTTCGTTAATCACTTGATTTACACGACGATTAACTACGGGCATACCTTGCAGAATGCGCATTCTATTTGTTTGAACTATTGGGAAAACTTTCTTTCTTATGATTTTCTCGATTATCAATGGAACTGCAATGATAATCTTTGGCTTGATATCTGTAAACGCTTGCGAAATAATTGCAGGACTTGGCATTCTCGTTAAGAAGAATACGTGACAGCCTGTAATGAATTCGAACATAAACTCAAAGGACATTCCGTACATGTGAGCGAGTGGCAAAATGCTTATAACGTTATCGCCAGCTGTTACATTGCTTCCCATCGCGTGAACAGCGAAGTCGTAATTGCTCCACAATGCACGATAAGGAATCATCACGCCTTTAGAAAATCCAGTTGTGCCACTTGTGTAGTTAATCAATGCCAATTCGTCTGGATTTTCATCTTTATAATAATGTACGTGTTCCTTTCTAAAATATTTAGGATACTTTTCGCCAAAAATTTTATTCAGATTTTCGCGCGCAAACGTAAGCTTTTCAGTTCTGGAAATCAACAACGAATAATCTGCAATGTTGACTATTCCTTCCAATGCAGGCATTTCGTCGGGGTTAATCTCTTTTGCAACGACGTCGCCTACGAAAAGCAATTTTGCTTCTGAATGATTGACGATGTTATGGATTTGATCTGCGATAAATTCGTGTAGAATTGGAACTGCAACTGCACCATACGTGAGCGTAGCTAAATAAACGGCAGCCCAACTTGCACTGTTTCTGCCACAGATAGCGATTTTATCGCCTCGCTGTACGCCACTATTTTCAAAAAGAATATGTAGTTTTTCAATTTTGCGTGCTACGTCGTGATACTGAAGCGTTGCGCCTTTATAATCGGTTAGCGCATCACGATCCCAATTCTGAACGATACTTTTTTCAATCAGTTCGTTAAAACTCGGTATTTCTAACATAAAAAGTAGGTTATAGGGCTTGTGAGTGTTTACTTTTATTTGTTTTCGCGCACAAAAAAATGCACATTTTTTCAAATTTTGTGCAAATGTAAAAACTAATCTGCACAAACGCAAACTTTTTGTGCAATTTTTTCAAATTGCATTACATTTATATATAAAAAAAGGTATTATGGAACACTATTCCCGTTCTATTCGTAACGCATGCTTTTTGCAGGCTGTATGCGCGCAACGAGATAGCTTGGCGCAATCAGAACAAAGACACAAATCAGCAACGTTGCGATATTGATGAGTAGAAATAGTGGAATATTAAATTCAACGGGCACAGCCTTGACGTAATACACCGTCGGATCGAGTTTAACCACGTGGGTTAGGCGTTGAAGGAGTATCAATCCCAATCCGATTACATTACCAATCACAAGCCCGCGACCGATAATCATTGCTGCCAACCAAAGAAATGTTTTTCTAATCGGTCGATTTCTGCTGCCAAGTGCTTTCAGCGTGCCAATCATCTGCGTGCGTTCAAGTATCAGAATCAGCAACCCGCTAATCATCGTAATGCCCGCCACCGCTATCATCAGTGCAAGAATAATCCAAACATTCATATCGAGAAGATCAAGCCAGTGGAATATCTGCGGATTGAGCTCTTGAATCGTTTGCGATGAATAGGTTTCGCCATAGCGGTCGGTCGTTCTGTTAACCTGATTCACTATACGACTGGCGACAACCTCGTTTTTGCCAAAATTGTTCACAGCAATCTCGGCGCCAGTTGCTTGATCCGCCTGCCATCGATTCAGTCTCTGCACTGTGTAAAGGTCGATAAAGCAAGTTATATCATCATATTGCGAAAGATGAGTCTGGTAAATCCCAGTGATGGTTAGCTTTCTCGCTCTCACACCGCTATCATCTATAAAATACGCGTAAATCGATGCGCCGCTATGTACTTTCAATTTGTCAGCCATCGATTGCGATAGCAAAATCTTGCTTGTGGATTTTTCCGACGAAAAATGTGGAATCGCTCCTTCGGTTAAGTGATGATGCAAAAAAAACGTGTCATATTCTTCGGCAACGCCTTTGAATACAACACCCAGAAAGTCGCTATCCGTTTTCAGAATGCCTTCTCGCATAGCGTAACGCTGCACATGCTCGACGCCGTCTATCGCTTTGAGAACCTGAAGCATAGAATCGCCCATCGCAATAGGGCTCACGTCGCCCGTCTGGAGCGTAGAAAAACTTGCTACTTGTATGTGACTGCCAAATCCAGCTACTTTATCTCGCACGGAATGCTTAAAACCAAGAACGACACTCACTGAAACGAGCATCACAGCAAGCCCAATCGCGACGCCCATTGTTGCAATTCTGACAGCAGGGCGTGAAACGGCGTTCTTATCGGCTTTAGATCCGTAAATTCTCCGTGCGAGAAAAAGCGGCAGATTCATCGTTTATTTTTGTAGAGCGTTATACGTTTCGATGGCTTTACGCAAAACAACAAGCGCACGCTCCAAGTGCGGTTTTTCTAACACGTAAGCCATGCGAACCATGTTCGTGCCTTCGCCTTTGGTTGCATAGAAACCAGTGGCGGGAGCCATCATCACCGTTGCGCCTTCATAGTTAAATTCTTCCAAGCACCAACGACAGAATTTTTCAGCGTCATCAACTGGCAGTTTAACGACTGTATAGAAAGCGCCCATTGGCGTAGGAGAATAAACGCCTTCAATAGCATTCAGTCCCTCGAGCAAGCAATTACGACGCTCAAGATATTCTTCCTTAACTGCTTGATAGTAAGATGCAGGCACATCGAGCGATGCTTCGGCAACTATCTGACCGAGAAGCGGTGGTGACAAGCGAGCTTGCGCAAATTTCATTGCAGCCGCCATCACTTCTTTATTTTTAGTAATGAACGCGCCCACGCGAACGCCACATTCAGAGAAACGCTTTGAGACGCTATCTATTACAACTACGTTCTCCTCGATACCTTCCAGATGCATCGCCGACACAACTGGCTCGTCGGTGTATGCGTATTCGCGATATACTTCATCTGCAAACAAAAACAAATCGTGGCGCTTCACGATGTCGCGAATCTGATTCATCTCCTCGCGAGTATAGACATAGCCCGTCGGATTATTAGGATTACAAATCAAAATCGCACGCGTGCGTTCGTTAACCAGCTTTTCGAATTCTTCAACTGCAGGCAATGCAAATCCATTTTCAATCTTTGTCGTGATAGGACGTATCTTTACGCCCATCTGAACCGCAAACGACATATAGTTCGCGTATGCAGGCTCTGGCAGAATCACTTCATCGCCAGCGTTTAAGCAACTAACAAAAGCAAAAAGCAACGCCTCGCTACCGCCACTCGTTACCATAATTTCGTCGGGCGTTAGGTTGATGTTGCAACTTCTATAGTAATCAACTAATTTTTCACGATAACTCAAAAAACCGTTCGATGGAGAATATTCCAGAACAGTGCGATCGATGTGTTTCAAAGCATCGAGACCGATTTGTGGAGTCTTGACATCGGGCTGTCCAATGTTGAGATGATAAACTTTGATGCCGCGTTTTTTAGCCGCATCTGCGTAAGGCGCAAGTTTCCGAATAGGAGATGCAGGAACGTCTTGTGCTCTTTGTGAAATGTGTGGCATGTCTTAGGATTTTTATTTAAGGTTTTGTTTTGCTGCAAAGTTACGCAAAAAACGATGTGATGCAAAAAAACAACGTTTTTTTTCGTGTTCCACTTTTCTTTTTCAATCGTTTGTTGTAGTTTTGCGTAACAAACAAAATTTTATTTATACTATGCAAACAAAAACAGCCACATGGTTTGAAACTTCCGTTCGCTACGAACGCCAGCAGGAAAACGCTTCCCTCAAGTATGTCACCGAGTTATACGTTGTCGATGCAGTCTCTTTTGGCGAGGCTGAACAAATAATAACCGAAGAAATGAGCGCTTTCGCGAGCGGAGGCATAGAAATTAGAAACATAACGCCTGCAACTTACAAAGAGATTGCATTCTCTGACAAAGAAACTGACGATCGATGGTATAAAGCAAAGCTTGCTTTCATTATGTATGACGAAAAAACACAGAAAGAGAAGCGCACGAGCGTAACCTATCTCGTGCAAGCCGCATCCTTCAATGGTGCATTGAAAAACGTAGAAGAAATGATGAAAGGCGCAGCGATCGACTATGTGATTCTCAATATTACAGAAACGAAAATAATGGACGTGTATAAACATCAGTAAGCGTGACGAATATACAACAAAACCTGCAGCAAATACGTCGTAGTTTGCCGTCCGACGTTTCTCTCGTAGCGGTTAGCAAATTTCATCCTATTGAATCGCTACAAGAAGCATACGACTCTGGACAAAGAATCTTCGGCGAAAGTCGTGAGCAAGAGTTAGCACAGAAACATCCCGCATTGCCCGACGATATTCGTTGGCACTTTATCGGACATCTGCAAACGAACAAGGTGAAATTTATTGCACCATACGTGAGTCTAATCGAAACAGTTGACTCGCTCAAACTGCTGCGCGAAATCGAGAAACAAGCGAGTCGCGTTGGTAGAACCATCGATTGCCTTCTCGAATTGCATATAGCAGAAGAAGCAACCAAGTACGGTCTGACGCTCGATCAATGCCGCGCGTTGCTCGCCGACGGCGAATGGCGTTCTATGTCGCACGTTCGCATTCGCGGTTTGATGATGATGGCGAGCAATGTCGATGATACGACGCAGATAGAAAGCGAATTCGAAACGGCAGCGCAATTCTTTGACGAAATAAAACGTGCGTATTTCGCTGACGACGACGCGTTCTCCTTGCGCAGTTGGGGCATGTCACACGACTATCTCCTTGCAATAAAACATCGGGCTAATCTTGTACGAATCGGAACTGCAATCTTTGGCGAGCGACAGTATTAGAACGAAAAACGGAACGTGTTGCAATACAACAAAATCACGTGAATCGACCTTCTCGGTTCACGTGATTTTTTCTATACCTTTATATAAAATAAAATTCTATCTCACGATTTTCTTGCCGTTTCTGATGTAAATGCCTTTCGGCAATGCATCAACGCGCGTTCCAACATAACGCCCGTCGATCGTAAAGATACGCTCGTCGGTTGCAACGCCAGTCGTTGTCGGCAGCGCGATAGCCGTTACGTCGCTGTTTCGCTTGAGAAAATCAAACGTAATCACGCCATCTTCTTCCGTTATATTATAAATAGGTTTCTCGAGCGTTGTGTTGTTCAGCGTAACCGACACAAGCGAATCGCGTCCCGTTGTTCCAGGGAACGGATCGCCGTAATGGCTTTGGATATATTCGTCTTTGCTCCACGGCTTTGTTGCGGAAGAATCCGACAAACTACTATAAACGCGATAGGATGTAATCAGAATAGAATCGGCTGGCACGAGCGTTACGGCTGGCTTTCCTTTGGTATTGTTTGGGTTATCGCCGAGATTGACCGATGTTTTAGTATAACAAATTCGGTGAACCAGCATTCCATGACCGTAGAGATAGGTCGCCCAACCTGTATTTTGCACGTTTTCAACAATCAGATACTCTTTTGCGTTGTCGCTCTCAATGCGATACGCTTTTCCGCCATCGTTCAGCGGTTTCAATGTCACTTGTGCCGTATCGGTTAGACTTTCAATCGAAATCCATCCCATCACTTCACGTTCCCAAGGCGTGTAAGGCGTTGGCGTATAGCCACCATCGGTATATTCACCGCCATCCATTACGTCCCAATATTCCATCGCCTGATTATCGACTTGTGCGGAAGAAGATGTCGGATAAATGTCGGGCAAACCTAATGTATGTGAAAACTCGTGACAGAACAGTCCAATACCATTCACACGCTTGTAAGGCGCTTCGCTAAACTGCTTCTTTGGCGAATAATTCAGTTCGTTGTTGATGCCAAAGCGCCGCACCGACACGCCATCATACGTGCCAAACGATCCTGATCCTGACTTAGGCCAAAGGCAATCCACTGAGTTTCCGCTCACACTTGCCGAGTAACCTGCGTAGATAATATACACAAGATCGACGTAACCATCGCCGTTAGCATCGTATTGACTGAAATCGACGCTGTCATCTACTGCAGCGCAGGCTTCAGAGATCATCTTTCGATAATACGTATCGCTTGTTCCCTTGCCGTAATAACCTGAAGCAGAATCCAAACGCACGGGTCCGTAAACGTCGAACACAGGAGTGAATTGTCCATCGCTCATGTCCGAAAAATATTGTCGTACACTACCGTAATTGCGATTCTCGCAAGCGCCATAATCAACGAGCGTCTCCATGCTGTTCAAGTAGTCATCGAACGTTTGCTTTGGATTGGAAACCGAAAATAGTGTATCTTTAAATTCAACGAGAATCACGAGCGCTTTTGGGCTACCTGAATGGGGGAAATAAGCAGGTGTTGCGGTTCCGATGCTCAATGCACGGCGAGCGCTGGTTGTTGCTTGTGCAACTTCAAAAAATCGCGCTTTGTTCTGTTTCTGAATCATGCGCAATTCGTTGGTGGTGCGTTGGTTTGCGTTGTGCGCCAGCGTGCTTGTCGCCACCAATTCGCCATCATCGGCAGTCTCGGCTACGTAATAGCCTTTCGGCGTTTGCACCAATAGCACGCCATCGAGCGTAGAATACCAGTTGCAATGCTCATCGCCATGAAGCACAACCGTAAGCATTGTGCCGTCAGGTTGCTGAACTACGGCTGGCGTTGGGTCGGCTTTGACGGCGTAGGCTGTAGAGATAACCATCAGAAAGCCTATGATTAACATCAGTTTTTTCATGAATCAGCGTTTTTTAGATAGTAATATTGACCTTTATTCTTCGTGCGACTGCCGTATTCTATGGCGTGTCGCGGACAGTGATGATAGCAATTAAAACAAGAAAGACACGCTCCGCTATGCTGCCACACGGGCATTTGATTTCTGCCGCCTTTAATATTTTCTACGGGACACACGTCTGCGCAAAGTCCGCAACGGATGCAGCGATCGGCGTTCACGTGGAAGGGCGCGTCGGTGATCAAGTGTTTGACGAAGAAACCGCCAATCAAGCGACTGTTGATGCGTGGCCAGCGACCAACGTGCAGCGTTCCGTCGGCGTGTTGCTTGTGTTTTACGATCTCAATGAATTGCGCCAAATCTTTCGCTGCTTGCGTTTTCTTTTTTCGTTCATTCTCAATCGTATCGACATCCATAAAAGGCAGTCCAACATACGACTCGGGCATGATGAGCGAACAAGTGCAATCGAGCGTCAGACCAATGGTTTGCAAGTCGGATGCTAGCAATTTCATGGTCTCGCCAATGTTGTCGCCAGCGGTGCAGAGCGCAAAACAATAATGACTGCCGTTGCGCTGCAATCGCAGTTGTTGTATAAAATTTCGCACGAGCAACGGTGGGCGCCAACCATGCACAGGAAAGCAAAAGCCAATCGGTTCGTTTTCTGCCAGCGTGAACGTTTGATTCGTCGCTTGAGGCATAAAAACGAGGCGGTCGTTCAGCGCGTTAGCAATCTGTTCTGCAGCCCAGCGCGTGTTGCCTGTGCAAGATAAATAGAAGATCATGCGACAAAGATAATAAAAACTTCATAATAAACAAATGTTCGCGCGCGCAAGCCGATAAAAACTCACTGCAATCCATCTCGTTTTTCGCGCAAAATAGAGTAGTGGATGGGCGTTTTCTCAAAAAGACTCCATACAACTGGCACGCAAAAGTGTTAAAATTTTAAGTTAATTTTCGCGCTTCGCGATGCCAAAAAACGGCAACAAAATCGCCAAAAGTTTTTCCGCGAGCAAAAGTCAATGGTTTTTTTGCGCGTTTTACGTGGAATTTTTTCGTAAAATAACTGTTAAAAAAGTTAAATGATATGAGATAGAAAATTATCTCACGTGAGATAGAAATTTATCTCACGTGAAATAAATTCGTAAACAGCGCTTCCGAAATCGCAATTTACACGCAAAAAATCCAGAAAAAAGCCACTTTTTGCACAAAAACGCGCGAATTGTGCAAAAATTTCAACGCGAAAAATTCATATTTCTTGCATAAAATTTCAAAATCTCGTTTTTTGGCGAAATTTTTTTCATTAGACCATTGCGAAAATTCACGTGAAGTTAGTTGATAAAAATGAACTACGCCATCCGCAAGCACACAAAAAAATAGCAGAACTTGCAGGTTCTGCTATTTCGTTTTATGTGGTTTGTAATTTTCTATTTCGTGTTTGCGTCTTCTGCTTTTTGCATATTACCTTTGATATAGACGCGCATCATTTCTGGTTTTCCGTTTGTTCGAATCGTAATTGTTTTCGTGAAAGCGCCAGGCCACTTGCCTTTGCCGTTGTAAGTCACGCGAATTTCTCCTTTTTCACCTGGTTTGACAGGCGTTTTTGTGTACTTTGGAACCGTACAACCGCAACTTGCGACAGCTTGATTGATGACCAGCGGAGCTGTTCCTACATTAGTAAAAGTGAAAACCGTTTGTTGAACGGGATCGTTCTCGCTAAATGTGCCGAGATCTTGCGTCACTGCGTCGAATTTTATTTCGGCTTTATTTTCTTGTGCCATTGCGTTGAAACTGAAAAGCACAAGAGCGACGATTATAAAGAGTTGTTTTTTCATTGCTATCTTGTTGTTTTATTTGCGCGACAAATATAAGTAAATGTTCTGAATTTTCAAAATAAATTTTGTTATTCGTTGGAAAACGTTTAACTTCGCGCTTTGTTATAACGCTAAGATACACATTATATAATTATGTATAGAACAAATACTTGCGGCGAGTTGCGTTTGCAGGATTGCGGTAAGCAGGTTACGCTTGCTGGATGGGTGCAACGCACGCGCAAAATGGGTGGAATGACGTTTGTAGATCTGCGCGATCGTTACGGATTGACGCAGTTGGTGTTCAACGAAGCACAAGATGCAGCGCTATGTGAACGCGCCAATCAACTGGGTCGCGAGTACTGCATTCAGGTTTCTGGTGAAGTAAGCGAGCGACAAAGCAAGAACCCGAAACTTTCTACGGGAGATATCGAAATCATTGTGTCATCGCTGAACGTACTTTCCGAGAGTTTGACTCCTCCTTTCACGATTGAGGATAATACAGACGGTGGCGACGATATCAGAATGAAGTACCGCTATCTTGATTTGCGTCGTTCGGCAGTGAGAAAGAACTTAGAATTGCGCCATAAGATGACAATTCTGATTAGAAACTTTCTCGATGCGCGCGACTTTATCGAGGTTGAGACGCCTATCTTGATTGGTTCTACTCCTGAAGGCGCACGCGATTTTGTTGTTCCATCAAGAATGAATCCTGGTCAGTTCTATGCGCTACCGCAAAGTCCGCAAACGCTGAAGCAGTTGCTAATGGTTAGCGGTTTCGATCGCTATTTCCAGATTGCTAAATGCTTCCGCGACGAAGATCTTCGTGCAGACCGACAACCCGAATTTACGCAGATTGACTGCGAAATGTCGTTTGTTGATCAAGACGATGTTACGAGTTTGTTCGAAGAAATGGCGCGCCATTTGTTTAAAGAGATACTCGACGTTGATCTTCCTAATCCATTGCCACAAATGACATGGCACGATGCGATGCGATTGTATGGTAGTGACAAACCTGATTTGCGTTTCGGAATGGAATTTGTCGAGCTGATGGATGTGCTAAAAGGCACTGGTACGTTCCCCGTTTTCAACGAAGCCAATTATATCGGCGCGATCTGCGTTCCTAATTGTGCAGACTACAGTCGTAAACAATTGGATCAGCTGACCGATTTCGTTAAACGACCACAGGTTGGCGCTAAAGGACTGGTTTATATCAAATACAACGCCGACGGAACTGTCAAGAGTAGCATCGACAAATTCTATGCACCAGAAGTGTTGGCTAACGTGAAAGAAGCGATTGGCGCGAAAGATGGCGACCTCGTGCTCATGCTTTCTGGCGATAATCCAAATAAAACGCGCGTGCAACTCTGCACACTGCGTTTGGAAATGGGCGACCGACTGGGACTACGCTCGAAAAACGATTTCAAATGTCTATGGATTGTCGATTTTCCTTTGTTTGAATGGAGCGACGAAGAGCAGCGCTTGATGTCAACGCATCACCCGTTTACGATGCCTAATCCAGATGATATACCACTGCTGGAAAGCCAACCTGAAAAAGTAAGAGCTAAGGCTTACGATTTTGTTTGTAATGGAATAGAAGTGGGAGGCGGCAGTCTGCGTATCCACGACGGTAAGTTGCAAGAAAAAATGTTCCAGATTCTTGGTTTTACTCCAGAAAGAGCGCAAGCGCAATTCGGCTTCCTGATAAACGCATTCAAGTATGGCGCTCCGCCACATGCAGGCTTGGCGTTTGGACTTGACCGCTTTGTGAGCATATTTGCAGGACTTGATTCGATACGTGATTGCATTGCGTTCCCAAAGAACAATAGTGGTCGCGATGTTATGCTGGATGCACCTTCCGCGATTGATGAAAAGCAGTTGAAAGAACTGCAAATCAAACTTGACTTAAATCAAAAAAACGCGTAAAGTACACAAAATGAGATACTTTTTCTCGTAAAAAGCGAATAACGAGTGCTTTAATTGCTTACTTTTGCATTGTCATTAAATATTTAATTAAAGAGAAATATGGCAGAAAAAAAAGCAACTAAAAAGGTAGTAGCAAAAGAGGCTGCTCCAAAGAAAGCAACTGCAGCAAAGAAGGTAGCTCCTAAGAAAGCAGTGAAAGCAGTTGTAGCAATCAATGCAGAAAACGTAGGTTTTAAGGCAGGAGATGTTTATCAGGCACTTGCAACAGCTGAAAAAGCACTTAGCGTAGCAGAAATCGCTAAAGCAGCAAAAATCAGCAACGAAGAGGCTCTTCTCGGTATTGGATGGCTTCTTAAAGAAGGCAAAGTGAAAGATGAAGAAGGAAAAGTAACACTCGCATAATTTACGAGCGAACTCACTAAAGAAACAAACAACGGAAACAATTGTCAGCGGGCAATCGTTTCCGTTTTTCTTTTACACAAAATAGCAGCGTAATGCGTTAAGACGCACGTTTTTAGCGTTTTTTTCTGACCTTTTCTTGTTAGTTCCACAGTTTTAATTAAATTTGTGGCAAGAACCTTAAAACACAATGCAGACACAAAAGAATCATGTCGTCATCATGGCAGGCGGAGTTGGAAGCCGATTCTGGCCAATGAGCACGACAGAAATGCCAAAACAATTCATAGATGTGCTTGGCGTTGGAAAATCTCTACTGCAACTCACTTTCGAACGCTTCAAAGGCATTTGTAATCCGCAGAACGTGTGGGTTGTAACCAATCAACGCTACGCTAACTTAGTGAAAGAACAACTTCCCGACATGCCACAAGAAAATATCTTGTTGGAACCCTGTCGCCGTTCTACTGCTCCATGCATCGCTTACGTGAGCTGGCGCATCAAAAAACAAGATCCCGACGCCAACATCGTGGTCACTCCTTCCGACCATTTAGTGACCGACGTTGACGAATTTCGTAGAATCATCAACACTTGCTTGCGCTTTACGCTCGAAAGCGACGCCATCGTGACGCTCGGAATGAAACCTACGCGCCCAGAGACTGGCTATGGCTATATAGAAGCAGACCTTACGGCTGCATCGCCACGCAATAAAGAGCTATATCGTGTAGATAGCTTCAGAGAAAAACCAGATCTCGCAACAGCACAGCAATATGTGCAAAAAAGTAATTACTTCTGGAACGCAGGTATTTTCATTTGGAAAGCGCGCACGATAGTTAACGCCTTCAGAGTGTATCAGCCAGCCATGAGTCATATCTTTGACGCGCTACTTCCATCACTTGGAACTGCAGAAGAGCAATCTGCGGTTGATAAAGCCTATCCCGACTGCGAAAACATATCGGTTGACTACGCTATCATGGAGAAAGCGGAAGAAATCTTCGTGTGTCCTGCCGATTTCGGATGGAGTGATCTCGGTACTTGGGGCAGTCTGTTGCTCCATTGCCAGCGCGATCTGTATGGAAATGCTGTGATTGGCGAAAATATCCGACTGGTTGACACGCACAACTGCATCGTTCACGCTGCGCAAGCAAATAAAGTAGTGGTGCAGGGATTGGATAATTTTATTGTAGCCGAGAAAGATGGCACGCTATTGATTTGCCCTTTGAAAGACGAACAACGCATTAGCCTCTACGCTAATGACGAAACAAAATCATAAAACAACATGCAAGAAACACAAAACAATAAGCGACGAGTGGCGCTTATATCAGGTATCACTGGCCAAGACGGTAGTTATTTGGCTGAATTCTTGATTGAGAAAGGTTACGAGGTGCACGGCTTTCTTCGTCGTAGTAGTTCTTTTAATACTGCACGTATAGAACATCTCTATCTCGATGAATGGGTGCGCGATATGAAGCGCACGCGACTGGTCAACCTGCACTGGGCAGATATGACCGACAGTTCCTCGCTCATCAGAATTATCACTGAAGTTCAGCCCGACGAGATTTACAATCTTGCTGCGCAGAGTCACGTGAAAGTTTCATTTGATGTACCAGAATATACCGCAGACACCGACGCCGTAGGTGTTCTACGTTTGCTCGAAGCAGTGCGCATCTGTGGTCTTGAAAAGACGTGTCGCATCTACCAAGCATCGACTTCGGAATTGTTTGGTAAAGTACAAGAAGTGCCACAGCGCGAAACGACGCCGTTCTATCCACGCAGTCCGTATGGCGTTGCTAAGCTCTACGGTTATTGGATTATTAAAAACTATCGCGAAAGCTATGGAATGTATTGCTGCAACGGCATTCTGTTCAATCATGAAAGTGAACGACGCGGCGAAACCTTTGTAACGAGAAAGATAACGCTTGCTGCTGCACGCATATCTCAAGGCTTGCAAGATAAACTTTACTTGGGAAATCTCAACGCATTGCGCGACTGGGGTTATGCAAAGGACTACGTCGAATGTATGTGGTTGATTCTCCAACAGAAAGAGCCAGACGATTTTGTTATCGCAACGGGAGAATATCACACAGTGCGCGAATTTGCTACGCTTGCATTCAAATACGCTGGTATCGATATAGAATGGCAAGGCGAAGGCATCAACGAAAAAGGTATCGACCGACGAACAGGAAAAGTTCTCATTGAAGTAGATCCGAAATACTTCCGTCCAGCAGAGGTAGAACAACTCCTTGGCGATCCAACAAAAGCAAAGGAAACGCTGGGATGGAATCCGAGAAAAACAACGTTTGAAGATTTAGTTAGAATAATGGTAGATAGCGATTTAGAATATGTTAGACAGAAATAGCAAAATATACATTGCAGGTCACCGCGGGCTCGTTGGCTCTGCAATATGGAATAATCTCATCGCAAGAGGTTATACTAATCTCGTAGGAAAGACGCACGCCGAATTGGACTTAACGCGACAGGCTGACGTAGAGAAGTTTTTCGAAGAAGAACGACCAGACGCCGTTGTTCTTGCAGCAGCATTCGTTGGCGGAATCGTTGCAAACTCGCTCTATCGCGCTGACTTTATTATGCGCAACTTGCAGATGCAATGCAATGTCATTGGAGCGGCATATAAATTTGGTGTGAAAAAACTTCTTTTTCTTGGTTCAACGTGCATTTATCCTAAAGAAGCACCACAGCCGATGCGTGAAAACGCGTTGTTGACTGGTCCTCTGGAATATTCAAACGAACCTTACGCAATCGCAAAGATTGCTGGCTTGAAAATGTGTGAAAGCTATAATTTGCAATATGGCACGAATTTCATCGCTGTTATGCCGACTAATCTTTACGGTCCTAACGATAATTTTCATCTGGAGAATAGTCACGTGTTGCCAGCGATGATAAGAAAAATCTATCTCGCTAAGTTACTGCACGATAACAATTGGATTCTCATCCGAAGCGACCTCGATCGTCGCCCAGTTGAAGGCGTTAGTGGCGTAAGTGACGAGGAACAGATTCGCAAAACGTTGGAACGCTATGGTATCGAGGACAACCGCGTCACGCTTTGGGGTACAGGAACACCGCTACGCGAGTTTCTGTGGAGCGAAGATATGGCAGATGCGAGCGTACATCTGCTGTTGAACATCGATTTCTCTAATATTATTGGAATTACTCAATACTCTTCAGCGCAACGTGGCGTGCGCACCGACGGCAAAACCGACCGCAATAGCAGCGAAGGACGTGGTGGCGCGATTCCATCGCTTGGAGATATTCGAAATTGTCACATCAATATCGGCACAGGAAAGGAATTGACGATTAAGCAACTATCGGATAAAGTTGCTAAAACAATTGGATTCGAAGGTACTATCGTGTTCGACCAATCTAAACCAGATGGAACACCGCGCAAACTCACTGATGTAAGCAAACTGCACGCGCTTGGATGGCAGCATAAAGTGGAGATAGACGAAGGAATCCAGCGTCTTTTTGCGTGGTATCAGCAAAGTTTGGAGTAAATCCTTGTGAAATAAAAAAATAAAAACGCTTTGCAGCATCGTGTTGCAAAGCGTTTTCTTTGTTTATTCTTCAGTTTGTTTTTGTTTCTTTTTGCGTTGCCAAATCAGAACGCCAACCACCGCCAGTAAAACGATAGCAATGATGACGAAAGTGATGATGTGGCTGTAGCGTGTCAACGTTTCGCCAAGCTGATCTTCAGGAACTATCTTGAAAAGATACCATCCTAAGACTGCGAGAATCACGTTCCACACTGCTGCGCCAATGGTTGTGTAAAGCAGAAAGTGGAGATAATTCATTTTCGCCATGCCAGCGGGAATTGAAATAAGGTGACGGATTCCTACAATCAGTCTTCCAGTGATGGTTGCTGCTGCACCGTGATTGTTGAAATACGCTTCGCTCTTTTCAATCTTTTGTTTGTTGAGCAAACAAAGGTGTCCTAATTTGCTATCTGCAAACTTATAAATTACTGGTCTGCCGAGATAGCGTCCTGCTATATAATTAATGGTAGCGCCACAATCGGCTCCGAGCGTTGCAAAGAGTATCACCAGCCAGATATTTAGTTCACCTCCAGCCGCATGATAAGCAGCTGGCGATACAACCAGCTCAGATGGAACTGGAACGACTGTGCTTTCAAGAAGCATCAGAAAGAAAATAACTGGGTAACTCAGTTGATTAAGAAGTTCTGTAATCATCTTGCTGCGTTTACTTGCTTGCCTGCTTTGCCCAAGTGTCTTTCAGTCCGACTGTTTTATTGAAAATCAGATGCTCTGGCGTGCTATCCAAATCAGCCATAAAGTAGCCGATGCGCTGGAATTGCAAGTATTGACCAGCTTTCATTTGTGCACCAAAAGGTTCGATGTAGCACTTCTCAAGTTTAGTCAATGATTCAGGATTTAGCAATTCACGGAAATCGCGCTCGTCGGCTGAAGGATTCTCAACGGAGAACAATCTATCGTAAATGCGAACCTCCATTTCCTGACAATGATCTGCAGAAACCCAATGCAAAGTTCCTTTAACTTTTCTGTTAGCGCCTTCAAGTCCACTTTTACTTGATGGATCGTAAGTTGCCTGAATTTCAGTTATATTTCCATCTTCATCCTTTGTGCAGCCAGTGCATTGAATGATGTACGCGTTTTTCAAGCGAACTTCTTTTCCAGGCGTGAGACGGAAGAATTTTTTAGGTGCATCCTCCATGAAATCCTCGCGCTCTATCCACAGATTGCGTGAGAATGTGATGGTATGGCAACCATCTTCAGGGCGCTCTGGATTGTTTTGCGCTTCCATTTCTTCTGTTTTATCTTCGGGATAGTTGGTGATGACGAGTTTAACTGGGTTGAGTACGGCAGAAACGCGTGTGGAACGTGCATTCAAATCATCACGAACAGCTGCTTCGAGCAATGCAACATCGTTCAAAGCATCGAATTTAGTATAGCCAATTGAATCAATAAAATTTCTAATGCTTTCAGGCGAATAGCCACGACGACGCATTCCGCTGATAGTTGGCATGCGCGGATCATCCCATCCACTAACAAAACCTTCGTTGACCAATGCAAGAAGTTTACGTTTCGACATCATAGTGTACGTAAGATTCAATCTGTTAAATTCAATCTGTCTTGGACGATTGTCGTTGATGTTTTCAGTTTCGCCTTTCATCGTCTTGAGCAAATCGATGAACTTATCGTAAAGCGGACGATGGGGAACGAATTCCAGCGTGCATATAGAATGAGTTACTCCTTCAAAGTAATCGCTTTGTCCATGCGCGAAATCGTACATTGGATAAGCGTGCCACTTCGTTCCTGTACGGTGATGCGGCGTGTGAATGGTGCGATAGATTATTGGATCACGAAAATGCATGTTGGGGTTTGCCATATCCAATTTCGCGCGCAGCACCATCGCGCCTTCTTCCGCGTCGGCTGTGTTCATCTTCTTAAACAAACGCAGATTTTCTTCAATAGGACGGTCGCGATAGGGTGATGGAGTACCAGGCTCGGTTGGCGTTCCCTTTTGCTGGGCAATTTGTTCAGAAGTTTGTTCATCGACGTATGCCAAACCTTGTTCAATCATCCAAATTGCAAACTCCCATAATTGCTCGAAATAATCTGAAGCATAGTAAACGTTTCCCCACTTAAAACCAAGCCAACTAATGTCGTTGAGGATGTTTTCTACGTATTCGGTGTTCTCCTTGCTTGGGTTTGTGTCGTCAAAGCGCAAGTTACAAACTCCGCCATAGCGTGCTGCAACGCCAAAGTCCATGCAGATGGCTTTTGCATGTCCGATGTGCAGATAACCATTTGGCTCAGGCGGGAATCGCGTTTGTATCTTTCCACCATTTTTTCCTTCTGCAAGATCGTTCTCAACCATCTGTTCTACGAACGATAAGCTTTTCTTTTCTTCACCTATTTGAAAATCTGTTGCTGTCATAGACGTATGTTTTGTTTTTTATTTATTTTATTCCTTGTTCGTTGAGCGCTTTTGCGTAGGCTGCTGCATTAGCAAGATGTTCGGCGTAAGTCTTTGCAAAAACGTGTGTGCCGCTAAAGTCGGGATTAGCACACATATATAAATAATCGTGATGCTCGCAATTCAGCACTGCATCAATGGTTTCGATTGTTGGTATGCGTATCGGACCAGGCGGAAGTCCAGCATAGCGATACGTATTGTATGGGGAATCGATTGTTAGAAGCTTGTGATAGATTCGTTTTAGGTCGAACATTTTCCACGCAAACTTAATAGTAGGATCGGCTTGCAATGGCATGCCTTCTGGAAAATCATCGTTTTTCAGTTTCAAACGATTGAGATACATTCCTGCTACACGTGTTTTCTCTTTGCTGGCTGTTGTTTCTTCATCGACAATGCTTGCCAGCGTGATGACTTCTGCTGGTTTAAGACCCAGTTGTGCGGCTTTCGTCATTCTATCTTCATCCCAAAATTTGTCAGATTCACTCTTCATTCTGTCCAACAGATTGTCTATCGATGTATTCCAATAAACTTCGTACGTATTTGGTATAAACATCGAAATGATGTTTGCTGTATCCAAATCGTAGCGCGCACAAACGGCAGAGTCGGAGAGTGCTTTCAGCAAAGCGGTGCTATCCATCATCAATTTTTTACTCAGTGCAGAAGCCAATTTATCCGTTGTTCTGACGATTGGAATAGTCAGTCTTACGGGCGTTTGTCTGCCGCTTTTCAAGTGATGGAACAGCATCAGAGCGCCGTCACGCTTATTGATTTCGTAACGACCCGTTATGATATTGTTTGCGTATTGGCTGTTTTTCGCAAGAAATTGCAAAGTTTTCAAACTGGTTGCCGATGCAATAGGTTTCAGTTTCGCATAAACTGAATCGACCGAGTCATCGTTGTCAATACATAAAAATTGCGATTGACTTGTTTTGTTGATGGGCGCTAAAAAAATCCATGCCGCTGCAACGAGTAGCAAAAGCAATAAACAGCCCAGCAACAAGCCTAATTTTTTTTTCATAAAATAGGTTTTGAGAACTTCAGGCGCAAAGATATAAAATTTTTATATAATTTTGCTGCAATGAAAACGTTTATTTTCGATTTAGACGGCACGCTCATCAATAGTTTAGGCGATTTAACCGACAGCCTAAACTATGCGTTATCCACTATCCATGTACAGCCTTTGGCGGAAGAAGACGTGCAAGAGATGGTTGGAAATGGTGTAGGAAAACTCGTTAGTCGTGCGCTTTCCAAACGCGAAGTGACGACCGATGAAAGCGCGATTCTCGCGTGTTTCAAACAGCATTACATGAACCACTGCACTCTCCGCACGTTTGCCTACGATGGTATGCGCGAAACGCTGACCGAACTCAAGCAACGCGGCTGCCAGTTGGCGGTTTTGAGCAATAAATTTCAGCCTGCTGTGAGCGCGATTTGCGCGAAATTATTTCCTAACTTGTTTGATTTGGCGCTTGGCGAGTCGCCAGAGATTCCTAAAAAGCCAGCACCCGATGGCGTTCTGTATGCAATGGAAAAATTACGCGCTATTCCAGCAGAAACACTCTACGTAGGCGACAGCGATGTCGATATTCTGACGGGCGCGAACGCTGGGATAGAAGTGGCAAGCGTGACGTGGGGATTCAAGAGCAAAGCGTTCCTTTTGGAACATGGTGCAACGCGTTTGATAGATCATCCAACGGCGTTGCTCGATTTTGTGAAATAAAAAAATTACACCTTATTATATATATAAAAGGCGTACAAACCAAAACGGTCTGTGCGCCTTTTCTGTATATAGAGATGAAGAATTCTATTCGTAACGTATGGCTTCGATAGGATCCAGTTTCGCGGCTTTCTTTGCTGGGTACCATCCAAAGAAAATACCAGTGAACGTACAAACGGCGAAACTCATGATGATGCTCCACGGTTGTATGTAGATTGGCCAGTTGGCGAATTGTTTCACCGCAAACGCAGCACCAACGCCCAACAGAATGCCTATGATTCCGCCAGTGAAACTCAGCAAAATAGCTTCGATCAAGAACTGACTAAGAATGTCGATGCCGCGAGCGCCAACCGACATACGCAGACCTATCTCTCTGGTGCGTTCAGTTACGCTCACATACATAATGTTCATAATTCCAATACCACCAACGATGAGCGAAATGCCTGCAACACAACCGAGCAAAATAGTCAACATATCGGTCGTAGAGTTCATCATGCTCGACAGTTCTTCTTGCGATCGGATTGTAAAGTCATCGTCATCGCCTTCGCTTGTGTCGGTTGCTTCTTTTAGTTTATGGTTCTGACGCAGTATCTCGCTGATTTCTTCCGTTGCTTTATCTGTAACGCCTTCGGTAATGGCTGAACAAACAATGCCGCCTAAGTAAGTTTGCGCCAGAATACGTTTCATTACGGTTGTATATGGTGCAAGTACAAGATCATCTTGGTCCATTCCCATCGAGTTATATCCTTTTTTCTTCAGTACTCCTACGACACGGAATGGTATTGTACCGAAACGCACAACTTTTCCTACTGGATCGCTGCCGTCGGTGAATAGTTCGTCGATGACAGACTGTCCCAGAATACAAACTTTTGCGCTTGTTTTGATGTCATTGTCTGTAAACATTTCGCCATCTGATATGCTTAGTTGTCGTATGTCAAGGTAATCTTGGCTTACTCCATATATAGTAGAAGGCGTGTTGTTGTTTCCGTAAACCCATTGACCGCTACTGGTGACCGTAGGACTAATGCCGCTGATGTATTTGCATTGATCTTTAATCGCATTGTAGTCTGCCATTTTCAGCGTTTCCATAGACGACGCATCTTGTCTAACGCCACCTCTTCGTTCCGCGCCAGGATTGATCATGATCATGTTCGATCCCATTTCTGCTATATTGGCTTGAATGCTGCGTTTCGTGCCTTGACCGATGGCAAGCATGGTAATGACGGATGCAATACCAATAATGATACCCAGCGCTGTCAAGAACGAGCGCATTTTGTTTGCTGCAATGGCGCGAAGGGCTATTTTGAATAGATTGCTATAGTTCATAGAATCGTTTTTTTATTCGTCAGTATTTAATGGTAGTGCAGCGAGACCTTCGGCTGCTGATAGGATATTGGTGTTGAGTTCGTCGCTAATTACTTTTCCATCGCGTAGCTGTATGTTTCTGGATGAATAACTGGCGATGTCAGGGTTGTGCGTGACGAAAATAATGGTACGACCTTCGGCGTGAAGCTTTTGAAATAGCACGAGAATTTCAAAAGATGTACGCGTATCGAGGTTACCTGTGGCTTCATCGGCAAGGATTACGGCTGGATTGTTCACAAGAGCGCGCGCTATCGCAACGCGTTGCATTTGTCCACCCGACATCTGGTTCGATTTATGATAGAGACGGTCGCCTAATCCTACTGCTTTAAGCGCTTCGATGGCTGCTTCCTGTCGCTGTTTCGCTGAGTAAGAAGTGTTGTACATTAAAGGAAGTTCGACGTTCTCTACGCTGGTAGTTTTTGGCAGCAAGTTATAGTTCTGGAAGATGAAACCAATTTTGCGGTTCCTTAATACAGCGCGCTGTGACTTGCTCATTGTTCTGACAGAGATGCCATCGAGATAATATTCTCCACTCGTTGGCGTGTCCAAACAGCCGAGTTGGTTCAGCAACGTCGATTTTCCGCTTCCTGATTTACCCATAATGGTGACGAATTCACCTTCATAAATTTTGAAGGATACGCCTCTGAGCGCGTGAACCGTCTCATCACCAACGAGGAAGTCGCGTTTGACGTTGTCCAATTCAATGACAACTTTTCGTTCGGTGTTTTTATCTTGCGACATTGTGCTTATTTTTTCTTGTTTTTATCGTTGTTCTTCGGACCTGGAGCGAATGGACTACTGGTCTGTTCCTTCTCTTCGGATTCTTCTGCTACGGTCTTGATGCCCGTAATGATTTCTTTTCCTTCGCTAATGCCACTCAATATTTGCGTATGTGTGCCATCGCTCAGACCAATGTTTACGGAATGAGCTTTCAGATTGTTGCCATCGAGTGTCCAAACCTTATTCTTACCGTTGGTGTCGGTGATTTTATATTTTTTGCCTACGGTCTCCTGCGTTGGAGAGAAGCGCAATGCTTTCGTAGGTACGCACAATACGTTTTCTTTTTCTTGCGTGAAGATCGTAACGTTAGCCGTTAGACCTGGCTTTAACTTCAAATCGCCATTTGGTGCAGATATAACCACTTCGTAGGTTACGACGTTGTTGGTGGTTGTTGCCTCTTGACGAACCTGAGTGATGGTTCCCGAGAATGTATCGTCTGGATAGGCGTCAACGGAGAACGTAACACGCTGTCCGTTCTTCACTTCACCGATATCTGCTTCGTCTATATCAGCAACGACTTGCATGTTGGTTAAATCTTGCGCAATCGTAAACAGCTCAGGCGTGCTATACGATGCGGCAACGGTTTGACCTTCTTCCACAGATTTTGATAGTACAATACCATCGATAGGCGATGTAATCGTAGCGTATCCCAAGTTAGTTTGCGCTTTCTTGACGCTTTCTTTCGCTTCGGTTACTTGTTGTTTCGCTTGCTGATAGGTCAATCGAGCGCTCTCGTACTCGTCGGCGCTAACCAGACCTTTGCTGTATAGCGTCTGATAACGATTGAAATTCGCTTGTTGATAGCTGAGATTGCTTTGTACAGACGAGAGATTCGCTTTTGCTGTGTTGAGTTCTGACAGCAGATTGGTCTTATCCAACTCTGCAATCACTTGACCTTTTTTTACTTCACTATTATAATCAACGTAAAGCTTGCTAATGATACCCGAAACCTGCGTACCTACGGAGACGCTTGTAACAGGTTCAATCGAACCAGTCGCTGTGATACTGTTCTGAAGCGTTGTTGTAGCAACTTTTTCTGTGCTAAACGAAATTTCCGTTGTCTTCTTTTTGCCTAAAAGAAACCATGCAACGATGGCGGCAAGAGCTATTGCTGCAAGAGCAATCCACCAGATTTTTTTGTTTTTCTTTTCCATATATGAATGCGTTTTTTTTATTTCAGACTTCCATCGCGATAGAATTTCAACATTTCTATATTGAGAATCGCGAGATATTTGCTTTGTAATTCATTTTGTTGCGCTGAAAGCAGATTGTCTCTGCCAGTCATTAGCTCGACAATGTTCTTCAATCCAAGTCGGAATTGCTCACTGAGCAACTCATAACTCGTTTCCTGACTTTCGGTCGCTGTCTTTGCGGCTTTGAATTTATTTTGATTCGTAACGGCTTGCAACCAATAATTTTCGATAGTTGAATAAAGTGTCGTTTTCTCGTTCTCTAATTGCAACAGATAATTCTCTCTTGCGATTTTTGCTTTGTTGACTGCCGTTTTTGTTTGACGATTATCAAAAAGCGGAATGCTTACACTAACGCCAGCGCCTATGTCAAAGTTATTCTTAAGTTGCTTTCCCAGACCGTTATCGCTAAGCGAACTGTTGCTGGTCATTGCGCTTGCGTTTAGCCCAATCGTAGGCAATTTTCCTGCTTTAGCGATTGCGATATCCAACTCGCTGGCTTCGATGCCTATTTCAGCATTTTTAATTTCGGGACGCGTTGTCAGCGCTTGCTCGTACACGCTCCGTAGGGTAGGGATGACTTGAAGCGCCATCTCATCTGTTGTCGTTGGAATTACAACATCAAACTCCTCGTCGTCGGTCAACTGCAACAATTGTTTCAGTTGACGCTTATAATTCAGCAGATTGCTTTCCGCCTCGACGATTGAATACTCATCTTGCGCGCGTTGCGCGGTTAATTGAGAGAGGTCCGCGCGACTCATTTTTCCAACTTCTACAAACGTCTGTCCGCGTTCTTCGTTTTTCTTACTTGTTTCAAGTGCAGCCTTGTTCACTTCTATTGCGTCAGCAGAATAAAGAATCTGTACGTAAAGCTGCGCAATTTGTTCCTGAATAGAATTTGCAGTAATCGCTGAATCAAGTTCCGCTTGACGCAACGTCAACTCATTGAGTTTCACTTGATTTCTATTCTGATTGCCATTCCAAACCGTCCAATTTCCATTCACAGCATACATGCCATTGTAATAGAACTTATCGGCTCCGCTCTGTACTGTGCTGTTGCTCACCGTCACTGCATTGGTTGCTGGCCACGGTCTGAACGTTCCGTTCTGCGAAGTGCTGGCACTGAGCGTCGGAAGCAACGCGGATTGACTTTGCAACAAGTCTTCATTAGCACTCTGACGCGTGAGCGATGTTTGTCGAATCGAAATGTTATGCGATAGCGCATAGTCGAGACACTCTTGCAATGTCCATTGTCGCGCTTCGGCGGTGATTGCTGCGAAAACTGTCAGCAATAAAAAGAGGATTTTCTTCATAACGAAATAAAAATTTTTTTCAAGCAAAATCTGAACGTTTGACGCGACTGTTAAAAAACGGTTTATTGAAATGTTAAAATTTTAACGTATTTTATATATAAAAATGACTTAAATCAAGACTCGTTCTACAAAAAATAAAGTTCGGAAAAAATGAAAAATTTTTCTATCTCACTCGAAAGAAATTTTTAATCCATAAGAAAGAAAAAAATAGTTCATGCAAAACAGAATTTTAAGAGTTGTTTACAAAATTTAACTACGCTTTTTCGCCAAATTTTAACACTTGATTTAACATTCGTTTGCATTTGACCGACCAATTTCTAATGCACAAATTTTTGCCGTTTTTCATCGTTTTTCAGTCGCAACTCAACACCCGAAATGTTAAAATGATAGATTTATGCAAAAAATATACGCATTTTTAACATTTTTCCGCGCAAAACGTCGAATTTTTGAACGTAAATTTTCGAAAAATCTCATTTGTTAAAAAAGTTAAATGATATAAGATAAAAAATTATCTCACGTGAGATAGAAATTTATTTCACGTGAGATAGATTTCTAAAGCGCCTTTTTAGCTCCACCATCCACACAAAAGGGCGAAAAAAATCGCAAAAAACGCACTTTTTTTTCACGCAAAATAAAATTTTAACACTCGCGCATTAACATTTTTAACATACTTTGACACGCCCGTTTAACACTTTTTTTTAACACTTAAAAGAGC
>Ga0065711_1000402_pt1 | contig 123414 bp, 64 predicted proteins | sample Hoacrofraction12_FD_59098 | JGI IMG/M metagenome (GOLD analysis project Ga0065711, IMG submission 59098) | Hoatzin crop microbial communities from Cojedes, Venezuela - Epithelial fraction 12 v2 (version 2) | ecosystem: Host-associated > Birds > Digestive system > Esophagus > Crop | place... | reverse complement strand
TTTTTTTTTTTTTAGGGCCATAAGTAGAAATATAGATAAACTGAACATTGTGTTAGCGTACCAGAAATGAATTCTGCGAAGTCTCAACTTTGCTCCCACCTGTAAGCATGTTGTCAGATTGTCTCTGTTTGCAGTGTTGGAGTTTGTGGCTTCAGATGGTCCTTGCTGCTCACAGACATGTATTCTTGACTTAAAATGAGTGACAGCTGCTGAAATACTGGAAATTAGTGTTTGCATGAAGTTAAGAATGTGCAAAAGCATTGCAAGCTGGGGGCTGCAAAGTTAGCATCTACTGACTGTGAAGAATAAAATCCCACTCTTAAGCAAACTGTTAAGCCAAGTGTCACCTAACTCCTGCCCTGTGTTACCGGCCATCATTTTGGTTGTGTTGCTGCTATCAATGAGAACGCTGCAGTCATTCACTAGAATATTTGCAGGAAAGAAGGAAAGTATTAAATGAGATGTTACGGTTACAAACACTTGTACTACAGTTCCAAAGACTTGTAATGTCACATCACCTGAGCTTTGCAGCTGAAGAAAGCAACCTGACCTTCAGGAAAAGTAATATTTGCAACAGATGATACTGCCAGCAGGCAGCCAATCAGGATTTCTTTCTTCTGACTCAACTGGAACAACAAGATGTCTTTATATACATGTTCAGGAGCAATTTAGAAATGATGATGAGAACTGGGTTTTGTAACATATACACTAGGTATAGCCAGTCCACAGTAAAGAGTTAAGCAAAGTGCATTGAAGTTGCTTTGTTTTGGACCTGGTTTTGTAAAAACTGCGTGTTTCAGCGATGATCGCACTGTGTACAAATGGACCAACTCCATGCTTGGTTGCTGGAATCTCTGAGGTCTGTTACCAGCCCAGGTCAACATCCATCTCCTTACAAGCAACAAAGTCTGTAAAGCCTAATAAATTGGGGGGGGGGAGAATACTTCCTCTCCCGACTGTCTTCTTTTGAAGACATCACCCAGACCCATGTTTGTGTCTGTTCCAGACACTGAGTAATTTAATCCCCCATTTCAGCTGAGACCATGGACACAAGGCTGCCTTGCACCATCTGCAGTAGGGTAATCAACTCTGCTGCTGCAGAGGGGTTGTAAACGAGGGGCAGAGGGAGCATGGGCCTGGAGCAGCCCACCAGGAGAGCTTCGTAGGGAAAGATCAAGTGCTCACTACCGCATTTTGGAAATATTCTGCAAATAAGGGAAGAACTATTCAAGAATAAGTTGTCTGCTGTGCCTGCTCTGCAAACAGATTAACAACAGTCTGCCTAACACAGGGAAGACCTAGTTCTGAGATAAAATCTACCTTAAGAGATTTGCCTCGATTTCAATGCACATATAACTCTGCTTCTTCATAAGACGAAAAGACAAGCAGATGAAGGTAGGTTTCCAGTCAGATTTAAACTTTCGAAACAGAGTTGTATACACAGGTGATAAACTTGCTAAAAGAATACTGATTTCCTCCTATTCAGCTCGTAAGCCTGATTCAGTGTTAGAGAATAAGAAGCAAATGTTTCAACAACTGCTTGCTGTGTTTTTCAGGTATAAGTGAGCTTTTTGATAAATTAAAGGGAAACTAATGAGCTGGGAAACCAGTGCTCTTCCCTAACTGCCTCTCTAGTAGATCTAACTTGCATATTTCAGTTATTAAGGTTTCTGTTGCAAACAAACTTGCTGATTCGCTACATTGATCAGCCATTTCAGCATCCTTTGTGAGTAAGCTAAATCACTATATTTCAGCTAATCTTTCTCTGAGGATGCAGAAGGGAATCAACATCAGACTTCCTTTCTTTTTTTTTTTTTTTAAATAGGAGTTAGCAAGGAAGGACAAAAGAAAGGCAGGGGGACATCCAAGGATTTGCTATTCCAGTCAAGGAGTCCACCTTGAGATATTTTTTATGCCTATTTTCAAATCTGGAAAAAAAAAAAACCACAGAAGAGTTGCTGTTTCTCAGGTTCAAATGAAAGAAAAATTGGTTGAGAGCACCACATCAGCTGAACACTAGGATTTTAAAAAATCATCTACATGCTTAAAAAGAAAAGTGAATTATGAATTAAAGGTTTCATTAGTTTACAATTTATGCCTTCATCATATATTTCTTTTTTCTTGATCCTCATGATTTATGTCTTCTAATGAAGCAACAGTGTTATTACTTCATATTTGTAAAGATATGAAAAAGATAATTGTATTTTCTTCTCTATTCTTTGGTGATACATACCTGCAGATTTCAGTTTTATGAGTTGGAATACCCCTTTAACAGAAGCAGGCTGTAGTTGCATTGTTGCCTGCAAATCTTATGAATTCCTTATTCATTCCAGCTGCATAATTATACATATTAATTTTCAGGAGGGAGGGAAAGCCTAGTTCAGACTTTAAAGACAGCACATAGGAGGAACTAATGCTCTGATCACTTCATTGCAACAACTGTTCTTAAAAAAACAAGGATCCTGTGATCAAAGTTAGAGAGAAATTCCATTTATATTTCTCGATCACATTCTTACATATTTTGTACAGATGTTTAGAATCCAAGATCCTACTCTGCTTGGTTAGGAGGAGGATCCCCAAACTTAATCTTTTTTATGGCTGAAATGACTGCTCAAAGAAAGAAAGAAATATGGAATATTATGTCAAACAATTGTGTTACAGGCCTGAAAAACCTTCTCACTTACCAGAATTTTAATGTACCATATTTTATGGAAAATCCCAGTTGTGATGAATCTCTGTTTTCTAAGGAGGAAAGGGAGTAAGGAAAATAGAGATTTTACTGAAAACCTTATTGAGACTTCACAGTATGTGGTAGGAAGAAGATTTTTTTTTTCTTTTAATTTAATTCTTTTCTGGAGTAAAGTTCATAGTGCGTCTGTTATCAAGAAAATCACTTGTTACTTGAAAGCAAAATGCCTGCTGAGCTAGTAGTGAGTTAAATCAGTAAAGATGTGAAAGTTAGGTTTACAACACACAGAAAGGAAGGATTGGGGTGACTCTTCAGTGAAAAAATGCTTCTGGCTTGCTAAATGTGACATTTATTTCCTTAATACATCATTTCACACATACTGTATATTACATTATCACCTTAGTCAACGCTTTACAAAGCTTTAGTTATGCTGCGATTTGACAGTAACGCTGTGAATTTGTAGCCTATGGCCTTTGTGTGAAGCAAGCAGGTGCTTAAGCTCTGTCTGTCTTTCGTTAATCTGGTCAGATAAAATAGCACTTTTCTGACATGCACATAGTATGGTATTGGTTATCCCACAGCAGCATGGACCTCTGATGCAATGATGTGCTTAATTTATTTAATAGATGCTAGGTGCTACGTAAGTTTTAGGATAAGAACATCTACTTTAAGTTAGATTTTTTTTGAGACACGATTTTACTAGCAAACCTGCTATCTCTTTCCTTGTTGCTTCCTCTACAGTAGAGATAATTTGGCATCATTTAGTATGGCAAATATTTTTAATGTACACATACTTGGGATAGAAAAATAAATGCTCTTCTTAGTGATGTTTTCAATCCCATACACTTCTTTTTTTTTTTTTTGTAGGGTCAAAATTTTTTATGTTACTGTTGGATCAGTTGTAGAAAGGCTCAGAAGATAGGTGCACTGTCTTGTTGCAAAAGAAGTATACAGATAATGGCTAGCACAAGTACACTTGAATTGTGAACTTCTATGAACTTTATGTATTATCTGTGTACCTGGTAGTATCAAAGAATTTTAGACTGAGTTCGATTCAGAGCTTTGAATAACTTTTGGTCCAAACCCCAACACAAATAGTTGCAAAAGCATTTTTTGCACAGGAAGGAGAAGGTGCACGGTGAAAGCCTTGTCCTCCAACAGCTGTTGGGTGTTGCTTACCATCAGACACGTGCACAGTGTTGTACCTGAACCTCTTTTAGCAAAGAACATCTGTAACTATCTTTTGCATTAGTGAAACATCTCTCGGAGATGTCAGTGGGGACGATGGAAGACAGAAAAGCTTCATGTTTCGGGATAGTGCTAAATTGTTGAATTTACTGTGCCCAGCTGAAGAGCAAAGGGAGGGACTCTAGCTCTGAGTTTTGATTATTTTTTTTTTAAATATTTGTGTTGAAAAAGCATTTCATAATGTGCAGACTTATTTCTTCATGCTGGAAATTGGCTTAAAATAGGCTGAAACCATTTCTTACATTCTGTTAGCGTAAGAAGTGCAGTAACTAGGTTGGAGTAGCAGTATAACCTGACTTTACCTTTAACAATCAGTGATATTTGGGAGGTATCTGCTGCTCTGTGTTGACTCTCCAATATCACACAGAAATTAAGCTGTTAGACTTTTATTTCCTTTGTTCATCCTATGAATGTGTCGATCCCTCTAAACCCTTCCCAGAGTGCTGGCAAGCAGTCTGACAACATACCCACTGGCAGAGCAACCCCTCGCAGTTTCCTAGGAAACACGACTGCTGAAATACCCTGCGAAGAGCAGGAGGATGAATAAAAGGAATGAAGACAGTTACTTTGGGATTTTTCCCCCCTAGTTCTTTACTCATCCAAACAATATCAAATATGTAAGCAATCTACTACAAATAATAGTGTCACTGTGGTAATAGGGTAGTCTGTTGTAACATGCCTACAATAGTTATGTGCTAATCACTGAAGAAAGAGAGCAAGAATGGAGTTACCTGTCTTTGTGGATTAGAATCCAAATTTTATTTCTTGCTTTTCATGTCAGTGATTTTTCAGCTTTTGATAATGCCTGCAGGTGCTGTTGGAGTCCTGTGGTCAGTTATGAGGCGAACACAGCGAAGCTACGGGGAAGCCGTATACATATTTCTCAGTTGAGGAAAGCCATCACTCCTCTAATGTGGAAGAAGAGAAGGACAATGTTTTTCACCCGCATCTTCTCAATCTTCACCTTTCTTCGAACCCTGTAAATTACATTCTGGAATGGCAGGGTTTGAGTCTGTTGCTTACTGAAATGTCTGCAGCAATAAATGATTCTTATAAAGAAAAAGCTAGGGCTTTATTACTTCTGTTGCCATTGCACAGTGCAAATAGTTGATTTCCACTGCGACTGCATTAGCTTCAGTGGAGAATGGACCAGGAAAAAACCTGCCACATTATTTTGTTCCTTGCAGACTCTTCTATGGCTCTCATCATACTAGGGCTCACATTGCTCTTAGATGGCATATTAATTGATGTGAATAAAATCTCTTAGGTGGTTTGGGTTGGGTTTTTTTCTGTTTTCTTTTTTAGCAGAAATTGGGGAGCTTTATGGTGACGTTGTGTTCTTATGGAAAATAATTTCAGTAGTTGTAGAGGGGGCCTTCCTTTTAACATAAATGGTTTTTACTCTGTGAACAGCAGCACATTACTTTGAGAGCTGAGTTGTTAGCTATGACCTTTATTCTGATGCTTCATGCGCAGGTATGTCCTATTGCTGTAACCTGGAAAGGGCAGAAGGCCTGTAAAGAAAAAGTCTTCTAACCAACTACAGATAGTGGAAAAAAACATAGTGGAGTAACTCTAGTAAAATAGGGGCTTCTCAAGAAATCTAGGAATTTCAAATAATATACCAATGTTCTTTTTTTCTGTCAGTGTAAAGGAACCTGTACCATTTTTGCAAACAATGGTATTCTGTTCTCCCTGCTAGAATAAGGTATGAACTGATCCAAACTGGTGCGTTGACTTTTCATCTGTGGTGACAGATCTTCTTCTCAGTAATAATGCGGTAATATATACACTGCTAAATAATGTTTTTCTAGACTTTCTTGTCTATATCTTCTTGCTAGTCTTCCTAATCCACCTGCAACCAAGTTAAAAAAGAAATCCTTTAAGAATTCTGCGGGTAAAGACTCCATAGGTGATGATAAGAGTTTTTAGTCTTGGGTCCTAACTTGCTCTAAAGCCCTCTGGTTAGAAATGCTGTTCTTCAGAAAACCTGAGGACATAAGAATGGGTAAAAATCCAGTGAAACCTGGAACTAACCCCTTGGTGCTATTATAATAGTGTTATCATGCTATGTATGTCTTGAATTCAGAAGAGCATTTGTTAAAGAATTGCCTATAGGTTCTTTGTATTCTTTAGTCAAATTAAAGAAAGGAAACTTTAAGTACGGCTTTCCCCCACACACACACCCGCAGTAGTCAGTATGATGGCAAATTCCTGATCCTTCTGCCTCTTCTTCCCCCTTTGCATGTCTGTACTTATGCTGCGTAATAGGACAGACTGGAATCTGGGTCAGAGGTTAGGGAAAGAGGGTAATTAAAGAGCTTACACAGCAGCCTGGGAAACAGACCACTTAGCCTGGAGTCCAGGGGTTTGTAAGGCTAGTGGTTTCCCAAATAAACTCTGTGAATACGATCGCGCACAAAGAAGTGGGGAAAAGTAGAGGGGTGGGAGAGACGGGGAGCAGATACAAGCTGCAGCTGCAGAATGCTGGCTTTGCGATACAAAGTAGGTGAACAAAGCTATCAGTCTTACTGCGCTTTTCCGTTCCTCCCACCCACTTTGTATTCATTAATAGCACTGAAATATTATGCTATATAAAACAGTTTCTGCAGAAGAAACATCTGGCTCCTGAAGGCTCAAGCAGTGGCTTTAAGATTTCCAAGATATTCTTCATCATACTTTGTTCTTTTAGTTATTTGTAGGTGAATTCTGAAAACAGGCCAGTGGTAAACACTTAAGTGGAATCCAGGTTTATGCTTTTCTGTGTTTGTTTTGAATATATCTCTTGATATTAATATGATTTTTAGAATGGTGTGAAAAAGAATGTTGCTCGATTTGGAACAGACTGCAATTCATGCAGGTCTCTTTATTCCACATCACAGTGGGGCACTGGATTTTGAAGCTAAATTTCTAAACTCAGCAACAAAGGCATGACCCATAAAATTCACTGAACCCCTTACAGCATGTTAAGAGGTACAGTCATACAGTGAGCTACTTCAAAGCCAGATCTCTTGGAGCAGCTGTCATGTAGCCTTGGGTACTGTTGCTGCTCACTACACTTACAGCTCTTACTCTGTGAAAGACAGCGTGTTGTCCTCCAGCCCTGCAGCTAACGTGCTGGCTGGCTGAGCTTTGGTTGTGTCTGGGTAGGTGCTAGGTGAGCCCTGGAGCAAGCTGGGTCCTTTTTGGGTGTTCGGGAGGTAAGGGCCGTAGGAGCTGGAACTGGGAATAAAGGTAAGGCTTCTTTGGCAGAAAATATAGGTTGTAGGTGCATGACAAAGGGGTGAAATAAGCCTATACAAAACTAAGAAGTAAGACTCATAATAGAGATTTTTTTCCCTCTTTGGCCATCCTTTAGGAAGGAGGCTGACTAGTCTCCACAAAATTTCTATAAATGTGTGTATTTCTGTTTTTTCCTAGTATTGCTTTTCTTGTGTCTTGCAAATTGGTGCACTGCTATGAAGAAATAACTTGCTAACTCTTAGCCAGCAGCAACCTGCACCTATGTTTTCAGCCATAATTCCTCTGTATTACATAGGTATTTGAATTTATGTCTCCAGCTGGGGGCACGATCCAGTTATATGTCAGCTGTACTGGTTAAAGCAAGGAAAGATGCATTCTGTCAACCCTGTTTCCCAAAGTCTGCCTCCCAGTTCTTTCTTCTGCAGTGTGCTCCTTGGCCATGTTTAAAGCCTGTCATCCTGCACTGATATATTTTTTCTCTCTGCAAACTAGCACTTGGTCATCTGACAGCACTACCTCTCACAGTAATTTTTAACGTCCTTAAAAATTATGACATGGAGATGGTGTACCTTGAGGGCTGTGTCTAGCTTGGAGAACTAATGAAAATCTGTTTGGATGGAGTCAGGCTGTCCTTCAGTGAAAAATTCCTCAGCCATGCAGATGAGAATTTCATGGTCACAAGCTAAACCAGAAACTCTTCAATTTGATTTTTGATGTCTGTTAGCCTAACTGAATGTGATTGCATTTGAGGACCAAGATGTATTTAGGCAAGACTTTTTCCTGTCTCAGAAAATACAGTTTCTACATAATTATATTCCCTTGAATGAAGAAGCTGTATAAAAAGGGGCTGCACTAAGGATAGTCATCTGAGAAAAAAATGAATACACTACCATATTATTGTGGTAAAGGCTGAGTAAGACTTGTAAAATTGATACACTGGAACAACAATTATTGTAGCATGTAAAGGTACCAAAGAATGTTCCTGACTCTCTTTTCTGTTAAAGTTTTACTTTCTTTGAATGCCTCTTTGGAGGTAAACTTGTGTATGTTTCCTTGTCATTTTGAAGAAGACGAATGTGACAATGAATTACCTACATCCTCTACAGTCCTTTTGTCATTCCCTGGAAGTGTAATTTTTATATATCTATTTTTATATACATGTATACACATACAGTGATAGCCTTTCAGTGAAAGGCTTTTAGATGAGGCTCTTTGCTGTGCAAACTGAAGCAACCAGATGCTGGAGTAGCATCTGCATCTTTCCCACACGCTTGATTTACTGGGGCTCCTGTAGGTACCCACTGAAAGCAGTAAATGAGAGAGAGTCTTTCCAGTACTAGAGGAGGAGAGATGTTTAGATTTGTTGTCTGTTGTTCTATAGAAGTGGTTCTAAACGAAGCACTTTTGTGTCACCCCATATCCCCCAGTTGTTTGGATTGTTTGCTTTTGCTATGGAATGGTAGTACAAGTTTCATGGCACTATTTCCTGTGAGATTTGATTGATGGTGATGAATGTGGGCAGCTACTTTTCCCCCTACTCTGTTCTCCATATGCCTAATAAAAACATAGAAATAACTCTATTTTTGTGTGTGTATGTGTGTTTAAACAAAAAAATACTGTTTTGCATTCTTTCGGCTATTTTTCTAACCGTTCCAAAATGTGTTGCTGGGTTTACTTCTTTTTTTCTTCTTGTATTTTGCCTCTTAGACCAAGCTATAAAAGAGCCAAAGATTGGACTTGAAAGGTTTTGCCACTCAGAATGTGGGTGGAACTTTAAAACTTGTAAATGATATGATACATGATCTACAAGAAGTTCTCCTTATTCACTTGATGCATATGATATAAGAATTTCTGAAATCTAAAATAGATTTTTTTTTTCAAAATACCTTGAAACTGTGTTAATTCACTGTAAAGGAACATAAAGAAGCACTTTTTTACTGTGAGGGGGGCTGAGCACTGGAATAGATTGGCCAGGGAGACGATGGAGTCTCCCTCCTTAGAGATATTCAGAAGCCATCTGGACACAGTCCTGGGCAAGGAGCTGTAGGTGGTCCTGCTGGAGCAGAGGATTGGAAAAGACGACCTCCAGAGGTCCCTTCCGATGGCAACTGCTCTGTGATTGTGTGGTTCTATGAAGTACTGTTAAGTTTTGATTTATTCATATATAGCAGAAAATCCGCTTTGAAACTGCAAGTTAAAACAGCACTTGATTAAGAAATACAGGAGTGTTATTAAAAGTTCTCTTTCTTTGTGCAGAAACACGAACAGATAGAACAAAGAAACTGTTTAGACACTACACAGTTGGATCCTATGACAGCTTTGATGCTTCAAGGTAAGAATTTTTCTTTTCGGTCGCAATCTGTTTACAAAACAGGCTTTTATTTAATTGTTGCTTTTGGTTTAGACTTTTAAGGAGAAGAGGGAAGCAGATTACTAAACAGAGCTTCTTGATATCATTCTATATCTAAACTGTTTTTTGTCACAGGTTACTTACTTTTTTCATATGGAGTGGGCCTACAAAAATAGGGAGTAATGAAGTAGTGAGTATCACTACTTTGTTTTCATGAGTGGTAGAAGAGATCAGCGTTTCACAGAAGCAGTTATGCTCCAGCTGCTTCTACAGTCAAGGACCACTTAAGTTGTTGGGTGCTTCACAAGATCAGGCTTTCTATATCTATTCACAGAATTATACTTGCTGACAAGAAAACTAAAATAAAATGTTGTGACTTGTTGTTCTGAATGGTATCTTAGATTCTAAGTAGAAATTAGGCTGTTAGAAATGAGGAATTTAGAAATTATAATTTTTTATTTGTAGTTTCTGCTGATTTTAAGCGGGTTCTTCTCCTGCATACATGTACATTAGACATAGAGCCAACTTCTGGTAGACAGAATGATTCTTAAAATGCAGAACCTCAGTTAGCTTTTAGTGGCTTTCTGAGAAAATTGTTGTGGCTTACTGGAATCATTACACTCTTCTGACTGTTTTACTACAGCTTGGGGTTTTTTTTTTTGGTTTTCAAGAAAAACACCTTTTTTGTAGGATAAGAATTCTGAAGTGGGTAAAGTAATGATGGTAGAATTTCATGTAGCACACTATTTTTTAAAAATGGGAAAGAAAATGTGGCAACTGTTGATTTTATTATGTAGTCTTAACCCTTGTCCTGAGGGTCATGCATAGTTGCTATGCCGGTTAAACAATCTGGGGAGAGGGTGGAGTTGGAGTCAGCTGAAGTAGTTTGGATACCCAAGATGTCCTTCTGTCTTCCTAATGGTCGGTGTGTGGAGCTCTGAAAGGCAGGGGGCCTGCTGGTTGTCTGCTGCATGCAGCCTATAAACATTTGAAAAATATGTAATTCTTCAGTCTCTTGACTTGTGATTTGAAAGTGTTGCAATGTTGGATGAAGAGGGAAGGTTTGGTGACACGGTGGGAACCACAGGCTTGTGAGTTGGCTACAGTCATCCCATCTTGGAGGCTCTGATCTTCCTGTTACTGTATATGGTGTGCTATAGAGCATCAACTCTTACTGCTGTGACTGAGGAATAGAGAAACCCCATTTCAACATCTTGCATATTCCCCTGCCATGATCAGCCAAATTACCAAAGCTTTGCACTGTTGGACAACAATGTGGTTGACTGAGTAGCCTAATAATGATGAAGTTGCTGAGAGAGGCTGTTATCTGTACTGGGAAACATGTAGCTGTTCTGCAGAGCAAGCTAACTGGTTACTAGTTGCATTTCCAGTGAGCAGAGCTGGCTTTTCGCAACATGCTTGTATTGATCGTTATTCTATAAAATTTCATAGCCTTGTCTTTGTATTTCAGTGCTTACGGATAGGATTGTTCCTGTAAAACTAAAAGCTGTACCCACAGCATGTTGCCTCAGAGATACCAAATAGGCCTACTTGGAAACCTACTCCTTTCTAACAAAAGATTTTTTCATTTGAAAATGTCACTTCTATCAAAACCTTTTTTATTGTTTTGATTTGTTTGGTTTGGTTTGGTTTTTTGTGCAGGTGGGGGAGCTATTGATTCTAAAGCCTTTGGATTTTTTATTGTTCTTTTCCCAAGAAAATTCAGGTCCATTATTGGGTGGGAGCAGTGCCATCTGGCTTTCTGAAATAGGCAGCACCCTGCTGTTTAGAGAGGTTATTTTGAAAGCAGGAGGCCAAAAGCCATATTCAGACCAAAGGCTTGAACCTCATCAAAGTGGTGCTCAAGTATGTCCTCTAACCAGTGAGCTGTTTGGGATGAATGGATTATACTCTCTGCTTTTGGGAAGTCACAAAAAGTGTGTGAGATGTTTTTTTTTTTTGAGGGGGGAGGTGGTTTATATTTTAATTGGGTTGTTTTCTTCCTCTTAAATTGTTGGGATTGTGCAGTGTGACAGCAAAGGTCACAAAAAATGTAGATTACCTGATTCAGGACTACAGCTGAGCAGGAGAGTTTATCAGATAAAAGTATAGTTTTTGTACAGCCTTATTATTGAGAAATTAGGTGTGAAGTAAGTCTGCAATTGTTCCTCACTCTGGCATTGATATCTATTAATTGTCTGGGCAGTAAGAGGGAAAGCAACAAAGCTTTCCTGGCAGCTTCTGAGTAAAGCAAAGTTTTGAAGAAAGCTTAAGGGTAGTTTCAACAGAAAATCTGAAACCCAGTGGACTCATCTTGAAAAGTGTTAGTGGAAATTGAGAGGGAAGGGTAGGAGAGGGTAGAATTAATGGGAAATTCTGAGAAATACAGTGGAAAGACTTGCTTAACCCACGTTTAAGTAGAGAAAAGTACGGTAATTTTAAGATCTTTGTAAAATAACACTAGGAAAACTAAAAACATGTTTTTGGTGTCTAAGTTTCCAAACCCTAGTTAGTTGCTTGAAAAGAAAAAACTTGTTTCTCAGAGACACATATAACAACTTACTATAACCATGTATTTACAGAGGACATACACCATGATGAAAGGTAAACTTCCTTTTTCATCCTTTACAAAGATGACGTATAGTGACACACTGTTCTGATACTTTTTTCCTAAACAAAATAGAATTCAAGGACTTGCTGCCCTAAAACTACAATAGTACACAAAGTTGCATTTCAGATACTTGATGGAGGCTGCAAATCAGCTTTTTTTACATCTAAATGGTAATTTTCCTGGTACTTATGTATTGCTGTAAATAAAAAGAATTTGCATTTAAGAATCTGACTGGAGATTAGTATGTCTTGTTTAGTATGTACAGATTTAATTCCTCGCATTGGCTTCTTCAGGAGGGGAATTAAGAAGCAAGCAAGATGTCAAACTTAACAGCAATTGCTGGTATTTCCAAAACTGTAATGCTTTGATTACTTTCTCTGTTATCATTTCCTATCAAAGTAGGGAAAGAATATAGTAAAACAGATTGAACTGCTTGCAGCTAAGTTTTAATAAACACTTGTTAGAAGGCAATTGTGCTGATGTAATGTGAAGAGCTTTGAAACAAAAGTATTCTCAAAGCCGATCCAGTTCCTTTCTGGAGATGATGTGGGGGAGTGAGGGGAAGTGGCTGCTGCCTTCTCTTTTTCCTTCCCCCTCCCAAATGGCAAAAATTGCTGAGTTAGAAACGCTCTGTTCAGAAATCTATATTAATGGGCTTATTCACATGCAGGAAAATACATTGTACATGGCATTTTTCATCTTTAGGAACATGTGCAGCTTGAGCAATGGAGGTTCATTAAATCCTATTTCAGCTTTTGCATAAGAGATCAGTTATCCATATATAAATACTTCAGGAAAATGGGTAGTATACTTACCAATATGTAGAAAGGCAGTGAGACTTGCTGCCAGTACAAATAGTCATTAAATATCACACAAATATAATAGTGAAACTACCAGGTCTAATGTATTATCTGCTTTAAATGCAGATGGGAGACATTAATTCTGTTATGCAAAAATGATGCTGTCTTTTACAGCTGTCATGCGCTGCTACTGCTGACATTCCTTTACACGGATTCCTTTACTATTTTATTAAAAGCTTTGAAGAATTAGTTACTTTCAGTCATTTGCCTTTAATCTGATGTAGATGGACAGATGTTGAAGGGAAAGATAGGCTTTGTTGCAATGGCATATGTGTCGGAGAAGGTAAAGTTTCTTACGCTAACAGGAGCTCTTATTGAACAAACAGGAGTAAATACACATCCCTGGACATTTGTCTCGGGCTGCAGCTCTGAAAGCTGAGGTAGGAAGTGGAACGGGCAAAGTCCATCTGCCTCTCCAGACGGAGGAAGCAGGCAGCACCTCTGGGCTGAGACCCCGGGAGACGGGAGGCTGTACTTGCGTGACATGCCCTAGTGCCACACAGAGGAGCAGAAAGGAGGCAAGGAAAAATCGTAGAATTATGGAATAGAATCACATAATAGTTTGGGTTGGAAGGGACTTTTAGAGGCCAGTTAGTCCAACCCCCCTGCGATGAACAGGGACATCTTCAAGCAGATCAGGTTGCTCAGAGCCCCGTCCAACTTGGCCTTGAGTGTTTTCAGGGATGGGGCATCGACCACCTCCATGGGGAGCCTGTGCCAGGGCTTCACCACCCTCACTGTAAAAAATTTCTTCCTTGTATCTAGTCTGAATCTACCCTCTTTTAATTTAAAACCATTACCCTTTGTCCTAAAGAGCAGATATATAAACAAAGTTGTGAGGAGATAATGTAAGACTGCTTTGACATCTCTGGAGTTTTGTGTCTTCCCTGTATTTCTGGTCAGCAGTGGTCAAGACAACCATGGGACAGTGTTTCTGAGAGCTGATCCCATTGAGTTTGTTAGGAAACATGTTTGTTTGGATCAGTCTTGTTTGGGCTGGATGGGCAATATTGTGACCAGCAAACCAAAAACTTCCAAAGCATTCTTAATATTCTTCAGAAGTCTAGTTAAAATTCAGGACTACCTTTAATTCAGAGAAAATTGTAATCCTGAAATTAGTTATTTCATCAAGGTTGCATTCCAGTTTAATAACAGAAATTATTGCCAAGGCATATAATGGATGTTGTAATTTAAAAAAAATGTTTCTTTTTTAAAAAATTTAAAATAAGTCTTTAGAAATGATTAATTTTTATCTGCTTTTTAACTGAAGTGAGGGAATGGAGTATTTCTCTCAAGATAGGACAGTGAATTGTTCAGTCAAGAAAATCAGAGAGGACAAAGTTAAGTTATCAAATTCAAATATGTGAAATTAGTTGTTTAATTTCAAATGTAAAATGTTAGCATCTTTTTAAATGTGATATGACTGATGATAAAGCGGTAACTTAGTTTTCATACTCTGGAGGCATAAATAATATGAGCAATTTTGGTACTATGTAAAGATTACAAACTTATTTTGGTGGAAAACATGATCCAGTTGCCTTAATGGATTTGGAAACTTACTGCTGCATTAATTGCGTCATGTCCCTCCTACCTCCAGCAGAGAAGTAGCAAAAGTCAATAGCGTAGTTGAATGCCAACTTCAATGCAATTATGAAGTATGCAATAGAAATGTAAGATCTCCTGCCTATTCTGTGTCTTCCCTTTCTTCACAGTACAATCGACTTTCACGTCTTTTTGTTTTTTTCTAACCACTGTAGCTGGTACTAATCACTGCATGGGTGAAGTTTTCTTGGTGCCTTTTCTTGATATCCTATGGCTACAGCAGTATTAAGAAGCTCACAGGAGAGGATGTAATAATAAATAACCTTTTTCAAAGGCTTGTTGTCACAAAGTTAATGACAGGACCAAATTGATTTGCCTTCTGCTTTTAGTTCTATTTTTGTGGATGAAGAAAAAGAGGAAAATTGAATTGTGTAGCCTGGGAGGTATGTGTAAGAAAGCTTAATTAAAAGCTTTAGTCATTAACCTGAATGTCCCTACTTGGAGTCAGGTGGCAGCATCCCTGTCTCCTGAGCGTAGAAGCTGACAGAAGCAACGCTGACAGAAGCAACGCCTCGAAAGCCAATTTACATACAAACACTTAACAGAAATGAGAGACTCTTCTTGGCTGTGTACCCCAGCAATTCCCTGTTGATGTTGTCATCTGCACCGTCGGTTAGAGCAGTACCAGCTTTAATCCTAGACAGCTCAGAGAGACTCTCTGGCACAGCTGAAGCTGTTTGCCACTGTAATTCAGCACGCTGGGTAGTGCTTTTTATTTTTTTGTTTTGTAACCTGCAGAATCTGCCTGTTGAGCGCCTCAGCCTTTATCCCAAAGTTGTGATGTAAATGGTGCTGTCTTAATAGTTTAAGCATTAGGTGTGTTACACAGTAATTACACTTTTTTTTAGTGGAAACTCTCCATTTGATGCATAAATACTTTCATCCAGTTTGATATCTGGTTTCATATGTATATTTTACGTAAATAGATTATCTTCCGTCTGGAAAAAAGCAATTCTTCATCACGTTAAATATAGATTTAAAATGGATGGAAATGTTATGAAGAGTTCTGGTCATTGCAAGTCATGAGGCATGTGATGCTCGTCAGGGAGCTGAGGGACCCGTTCCTGGTTACGGCTTAGCAGTGGTCCCATTTCCGTCTTGCGGTGAATCTAGCATACGTCCTTCTGCGTGCGGCTGGCTTTTGTGCAGCCATCAGCAGCAATCTGTTAAATCCTGGCAAACGATTCTTTACAAACATTGAAGGAATGTAGAAGAGCCGGTGTTATTTTTTGGTCTCCTGCTTGCCACATTTTCATGCTGGTTCTCCCTGGGCCTGCAGAACAGTGAGGGAGACACCGAGAGAAGTATCATCACGTAGAGAATAGGTCTTTCTGAACTGACGTAACTGTATTTTTTTGTTGTTTTCTGTTGGATGGCACCAGTTCCACTGTACTAATCCTTTCTGCGAAGTTTGTACAGTTCAGTTGATCTTTTGCAGGAAGTGGAGTAAAGACATTAAAATGGATGCTGTTCATCCTTAACAATAAATGCATTATTTTTGTTACTTTATTCTGGGATTGATACACTGATAGTAAGTTGTTCTTAGCTGCAGGCACAATTCTTGGTTTCCATTTCTCTGGTGGAAAGAAGTAAAAACAGTAGTATTTTAACTTTTTTGCATATGTACATAGCTCAGTTTTTGTCCGGGAGATAGTAGCAAAATTGTCTGAGTATGCTCATAGTTGTAATGTATATATAATGTAATATATACAAAATACTTACATAGATATATCCATGTGATATAGCGATATTGTTACATCTGAATGCTCATTGAGATTTTAATGATTTAAGATCTCTGCATATGTGATGCTCTTGGTTCTTGTAGGCATAGGGAACAATCCGCACCAATGAAATAATGGAAAGCGATGTGTATAAAATGTTTTGTGTGTGTGTGGTGTTACCTTATTTCGAAAGATATTTTGTTGGGCTTGCCTGATGCCTGTTCTGAATTAATTCGTTTACTGTGAGTGTAATGGTCTGATAGTGCTGAACTGCTCTTAATGTGTGAGGCAAAAAGACAAGGGTAGCTCATTTTTAATACCTTGTGCCTCATTAACTTGAAGAATATAATACAATTTGGAAAATTACGTATATGTTTAAGCCATAATTAAGGCATTGTAGATTTGTTGGAACAGGTAGAGATGTAAAATGCGAAGTTTTTAATTTACAGTGATTTAATTTCTAATGAAAATGATCTTACTTGCTAATAAACAACTTTGCACTTTGCCTCCCCTGCTGTTGTGTGCTGCCATAACTGAGCGTTTTATGTCGGTGACTGCGGAAAATATTTAAAGCAATTGCTAAAATAGGAGGTAAAAGGGGGGGGGTGTGTGTATATCTGAACTGTAGTATCTCTTCATTGAAATCTGTAGTATAATTGCATGAAGACGCAATATTAGCCTAATACAATTAACAGATTTGCAATAATAATGAATTTGCAGGAACATGCAAAACTATACAGCAAGGGAAAGAGTTTCCATGAACTTGTAAGTGCATTTTTAAGTTGTTTGCTGTCTTAACAGTGAAGTTTCTTTAAAATGCTTCAGTAAGATCCTGCTTTTAGCAATGAACGGTTTTGCATCTAGTGATTCAAATTTGTCAGACATTTTCTGGGCTAGGTGTTTGCCTAAATTTTTAGAGATGAAGTGTTAGCAAAGACAGACCAAGAGTTTCCAAGACCAAAGTTTAAAAAAAAAAAATGTATATACCCCTTCCCAAACTGAGAATTAACATAATCTTTCTGAAAAACTTGAAAGATCCACCTCTAGTGCTGGTGAAAACCTGACTATGGGTACAGAAGATGCTGACTGCAAGGGCCATGATGTGGTGGATGTGCCATCTCCTGCACAGCAGCGGATGCTCTCAAACTCAACAGTATTTTCTCTGCAACTCCTCCAGCCGGATGCTGGAGGACAGGATGGCTCTAAATGTCAGAGCAGAAAGCGGCAGCCTGTGTCCTGTGCATGGGGAGAAATAAAGGTTTCTAAATTAGAATAGAGAATATAATAAAATTTAAAAAAAAAAGGAAAAATGAGTGGAAATGACAGAAGGTCAGGACAAGAAAAGATTGTGAGGGTGTGATTCCAGGTTAGTTAGAAACAGGAGCCACGTAATTAGATGCAAGCGTAGAGCAGAGGAAAATAGGAGATTAAAATGTTTGTTTTTCAAGGGAAAGAAGAATGAGTTCTTCTTTTCGAAGAAGTTTCTATCAATTAGTGTTTTACAATCCTGTGTCCTAGCCTCCACTGTGATGACTTAGCTTCCTCTATGTGACCTTTAATTCCCTGCCCCACTACACCTTTGGCTGCCTTCCTCTCACCTAATCACTAGATGAGCAAAAGGTGACATATGGTGCCTGTGATTATAAGTGATGCATTTTTAAGTTTTGGCAGGCCAAAAGGAACAAATAACTGTTGAGCTCGCATTGTGGGCTTTCCTCCAGTCGGAGCAATGAATGATTGAAATAACACCTCCCCCCCCTTTCCAGACACATTTTCATGAATATTTTTTGCATTTCCAGAATTTGATCTACAGGGTTGGTTTTCATGCTCTAGGTAAAACTGGTCACTAGAAAGCTCTTCCATTGTGCAAAATGTAAGATTGATGGGAGGAGGAGGTCTGGTTTTGTGTTGGGACAAACAGATGTGCTGGAGTGGTATTTCTTTATCAGCTGGGTGGAGTCAAACCCTACACAGAGGGACCTGCTAAAGAGCAAGCAATAGCTGGTGTCAGGGTGTTCACCTGGAATAAAGAAGGTCTGGGCTTGAGTCCCATGTGTGTTAGACTGCTTTGACTTATTGCTGGTGGATGCCAAGAACCTGACGGATAGAGCAATTCTTTATCCAGGTCTTTTGGAAACTGTTATTCTTTCACTGAGCCAAGAGACAGGTGCTGTCTCTGTCCTCAGAGGTTCTGGCGTTCTGGTGGGGATGTTAGGTTTGAATGATTGGCAGATGTACCGACTGAATAGCTGGTGATATTGCTAGGGGTGTCTGCTCTCTCTGACGTAACATTTCATCTCATATTCTGGAGAACTAATGTCTAACAAAGGCTTAATTTAGATTAAAGTATATCAACAAAAGGTTTGCTTTAGTGGATAAGCATTTCACTGAAACATTTGGTGGCAAAAATGTGTCTTCTAATTTCTCTGTGTTTAAATAAAAAAAGAGCATGTTGGGCACAGATAACAGGTCGCGGAATTAACAGTTTAATGCTTTAATTGAAAACTAGGGCCGATACTGAGTAGATGGTGTGGCCCTGAAAACTAGCATTTCCAAAGACTGATAGTGTAGCACTGTCAGATCTGTAGCTATAATAGAGGTGGTTTATACCTCTACTGTAAACACTTCAGACATCATAAAGTCTGAAAGACACTTAAAATTAAACTCTGAGCATCTTAGGTTAGTCACTCAATTGAATTGAAATGATAAACCTAAATTTTTACACCGTCTCCAGTACTTACAAAATAAAAGCTTCATAATTCCAGAAATTACACATCAGTGCAACCAGCGAGCTGTAGCTGAATGTCAAAGGAGAGGGGGCAGTAAGGAAAGATTCCAGTTCAACATTCACTTAATTAAGAAAGGTAACTGCCGATTTAAGCAAAGCAGAAGTCTCTCTCTTCATCAGCTGGTATCTATAAAGTCAGTGATTTTTGTTGCTACCGAAGCTATGGGCTAAGCTGGCCATGCTTTGACAAAATTGCTTAAAATTAAGATACTGTTAGACAAGAAAGCTGTTAAGATGGACATTTCTCAAGCTCGCTTGCAGATAAGGAAACAAAATTTGGAGTAGGCTTAAAGTAACTCAATGGCTTAGTGTAATTAGAGAAATGGAGAGAGGGGAGGCTATACTTCAGAAAAAAGGTAGCGATGCCACCTCCTTTTTGATGTTAATGAGATTGTAAAACGATACGGTGATTAGTCAGGATTTTTAAAGGGAGATGTGCAAATTAAACTCTTAATTGGAGCCACCTCTTGATTTGTTTTCAGTAAAATCCTAGAAAATTAAAGTTTCTCACTCTATACTGTGTTTTTAAAGCTCTTGGAAAAAAATAAAGTGGGAAAGTGCTTTCAGAAAAACTTTCCTCTATGCCTTTTTTAATACCTCACTTGTGAGACAGAACTTGAAACTTGCTTGTAACATGCCTTATACTAAAGTATCATAAAATGTTACAGGAATTTGAACACTGGTGATAAAAGCACTATACACTTTGTACAATGTAGAATTTGAAGTGAAATACGTCTGTGAAGCTGAAATGAGCAGTCAGGGTTACTCAGACTTCTTGTGGTTAGAGCTGTATTTAGTTTCCAAGAAATGCAGGACAGGAGGACAGTAATTCCACCTGCTTGTCGTAGGAAACGGTGTGATGGACACCCTGAGGGGTGCCTTAAAACTAATTTGAAACTCAGGGTTATCACAAGTTGTGAAATCACCGGTCTCTTTCCCCAGTTTCATGATTTATTGATGTTTAGCCTTTAGTGTGTTTAGACTTTCTGAATGGCTAAGTGAGCAAATCAAGTTATGATACTGAAATGTATAGTGAATTTAATAAATGTTACAAAGACCTGCAATGTCAAACCACTACCTTAAGGGACTTGTAACACATCTTAGAAGTGTTAATAAAACTTTTTTTTTTTAACTGAATGTGTGACTAAAAGGTATTCTAGAAACACAAATTGAGATCCTGAGGAAGGCAGATATAATCTCCTGTATTGTATCATGGAATATGCCCGTGCCAAGACATGATGACAAAACTATACAAGAAGAAGAGAGTACAGTGTACTATGTCTTTCAGTTTAGACAAGGAGCAAGTAACAGAGCTTGGTTGGGAGCTGGTGGAGTCCTTTGGGGAGTCACCAAAGGTGCTTATCCATGTCTTACACCCTTCCCTGCTTTTGACCTTTTGCAAAGAGAGGGTGTAGGGCTCCAAGGACTGCCACGTGTCCAGCCCAGCATGGTTGTGCATATGGTCCACTGGCTCTTTCTGAAAAGGGAAGGAAAGAATTCAAAGTCCTGTCTGAAGTATGCCAACTCTGCGATAAGCATAGAGATTGATTAGCAAGCTTTATGAACTAGTTCACAAGCTGCATCAGCTGAAGAAAATCTTTACTGTTATATGCAGTTATGTTTTTATACACTGATACCATTTTCTGAGATCTGGATTTACTTCCCTGGTTCTACCTGTGTTACATGTCCTATTTGCTAACCTTGAACGCATTCTTTTTCTTGGTACTCTGGTTGCCTGTGATAATACTGACCACCTTTAGCAAAGACATTTGGAAAGCTATTGATTAAAAAAAACTTGCATAGAAAAGCAGTGTTGTTATTAATAACTATTGTTATTATTCCTTTTGTGTAAATACTTTATATGTTAAGAAGCTTAGGGAGAAAATTCCTATTTCTGTGTGGTTTGGTGGCAGTAGCGGGGGCTGGAACTGCAGCTGGTTTGGGGTAGAAAAATACAAACCTAAGAAATAAGGTGAATAAATATTCTAGTTACCTAAACATATGTATGTGTTTGTACAGTCTGTTTGTTCAAGGCTCATAGCATGAGCAATGAATATTAATATTTTCATAGTGCAGGCTTAGATTGCTCAAATGCTTGATAATTACAACTGATAATTGCTCCTAAGTGTCAGGTAGAAGTGGAGTGTGCTGTAGCCCAAAATACTAATGTGATTGATGGAACATCTGCGTGAGCTGGTTTGAAGGACTCTGCCTTATAAAACTCTCATGTTCTACACTAGAAGGACACCTGCCTAAATGTTTCATGTTTAGTTTTCACATTGTCATTGTGTGGTACTTGAATTGACTGTTTATTTTTCAAATACAAATGAAATTAATTAATTTAGCGGAATGAAGCTTTTCTCTTTTTAAGCTCGCTTTGCCACCCTCCTCGCGCCACCATGCTTTTTTGTTTTCTCCCTACCAGTGCAGATGCAAGAGAATAAAAACATTTCTCTTAAAAGAGACTACATATACTCATTATATTGTGTGTGTATATATAGTCTGTATACATATTCATATATGGGTGTCCATATATCCATACGTGTAGGTACATATGTATCCTATATATACAGGATCATGGCTTTACCATTGACTTTTTTTTCCTTCATATCCTATCCTGAGATTTCTGGATAATATAAAGTCAGGCTTTTGCTGGATGATTTATATTTGCAGGAAGTTGTTTGACTGTTTTGCTGTATTGATGTGTTAGTTTAGTGGTTACAGTTTCAGCAACTTACGGTGAAAACACCCAATAGTAGTACTATCCAAATCAACTGATTTGAGTATTACTGTACATTACCTACTCCCTTCTCCTGCACTCAGAGGAATATGATAGTAAGTATAATTAAAGGCTAGATAAAAAGAATGTGGACTGATATACATACATAGAGGGAGCAAGTTTCTCCTTGGTCCTACATACAGAAATTTTGTAACTTATTTGCACTTGTGTCATAAAATTTAATGTTTCTTTTTGAAAACCTGTATTTCTTTTTATTGTTTTAGATCATAAATTCCTTGAAGTATGTAGCACTGTTATTTTCTTTGACATAGGTTGTTTCTTTATAATTATGGTTAATCTTTTGGGCAGCTCTGTCAATCACAGAGCTGGAAAAAGTAGCACAGTCTTTCTAACTTCCTAATTGTTATTGAATCACTGGATGACCGATAGTGGTAGTTTTGGTAACTTAGTGAAGAACTGTTCATTTTTTTACCAAGGGTATCAAGTATTCAAAATCCAGTAAAGACAGCTAAGACAGCTTGATTACTTGATTTAAAAGTGTGAATGAAACACCTTTTTAAGTGGAAGAAGTTATATGCCCAGTCAGTTTTACTGTACTCTGTAATTTCCTCACAATGCAATATAGGCCTGTGCAATGTAGGAATTAGGGAATATATAAATGTCTTTCATGGCATGCTACGGTTTGGCATGTGCCTCTTTCATCAACAAATGAATTTCAATGGAAAATATGCAGCCTTGCTTTTCTCATGATCCAAGATCTCTACAGGATGTTTACTGAACTCTGTAGAAACAGCATTGATACAGGATATTGGAAAGACAAATATATAAATATTGGAAGTATATAGGAGTATTGCTGAAGCATCCTCTCTTCCTTTCCCATTCCTTTACTTGGCCTGAGCTTAGCCAGCTGAGGAAGACTTGACTGTGCCGAGTTAGCCATTCAGCCATGGAGGGAATGTAAACTTTGCTGAGGAGAAATTAGAATATGTCCTTTCTATTGCAATTTGAAGATATTTGCCAGAAATAAACCCAGAAAGAACAATAGTACAAGGGGGGTAGGGGTGGTCTTTTTTTCCTTCTCTGATTTTTTGCTTGAGTGCCAGCTGTGCCAGTAAGGCATTGACGCACAACCAACTGTTGGAAGTGCTGGTAAAGATACAGTTATTGGATGTTGTAGTTTCCTCAGAGCACCTGTGAAGCTGGAATCCATAGGTAGTACTAAGCATTTTATTCCATCCTGCATATCCATATGCAGCCCTGATTTTTGCAATTGTTTTTTTGTGAAATAACAAAATGACTTGGAGTCACTGTCAATGTGAATTTCTGACGAAATAATGCTTATTCTCCAATGTAACTAGCTTGAAGACACTGAAGGGTATTTTGAGAACTATATTAGCTGTTATGGATGGACAGCTTTGTTACCTCCACATATGACCTCTAATTCATCTGATTACATTTTCACAGTGGATGTTGTACTGATGTGAGAATTCTGGATCATGAGAATGAATTCATTGTTTGGGGAAACAGCAATGGAAGAAAATGTAGGCCTGTGCCCCAGTACCCTTTTTGAAGAAATGAGAAAGAATTAGATCTGTGAGTTCCTACAAGCGATTTTGATGGGTTTTGGGGTAAACAGAAGAAAGGGGAAAGTCAAACACTGCAAAGAAGGGAAACAATGTTTTTACTTCGATAGCTAATTGTGAGAATCTCTTGGCCTCAGATACTGAAGAGCAGAAAGGGTGATCCTGTGGTTTTTGTTCTTCTATATGATTCTGTTCCTCACTTCTCTGTCATATTTTAATTATTGTACCATCATTGTACTCTATCTTCAGCTACCTAATAAGGAGTTTAGCAACTTAAATTTAACCATTCCCCAGTATTTCTGTTCTAAAGACAGGTTGTGTCTTCTTTGAATATAATGTTGAGGTACTTATCAACAATCTATTTTAAAGTATTTTCTTACTGCCCTCCTCCCAAACACATCTTACTATAAACTTCCAGATAAGTATACGTTCTAAAGGAAGTGGGAATAAGTAGTTGAAAAAAGCAAAATATAGAAAGCAAATGCACATTTTAAAAAATGATAGAACAGGTTTGTCTGAAAACTGGAAATTATTAATTATTATTAAATTATTCAGAATGTTATCATGAGAAACTATGAAAAGATTATATCAAAGGCAGTAGCTTTGGCTTGTGAATTATTCTTCAGCATAATAACCTCTTCTTGTTCAAAGTTGCATCGTATATTTACCAAACAAGACAATTTCCATTGCAATGCAATGAAAGACGTCATCACGTTAGGGAATCTCTGCGTGTGACAGCAACATATTACAGAGAGGTTACTATGAGTTTGAATATACGGTTGACTACATCTTGCTGTTTCTGTCTGGGTTGTCAGTGGTTAGGCAGGGACCATCTGTGTATTTTCCAATTTGTTGTGCAAGGAACCATACTCACTGGTGTAACTAATACCTCTTGAACAAGTAATTGCTCTTCCACATTTTATGCAAGAGTTTGAAAGCTCTTCTGTAAAACCTACAGCTGGATGATCAATGCCTGGGAAACTTGAGGAACCACATACAGAGCCTTCATTAATCTTGAAGGCCTGCATTACTAGGATTAGCCAATTTTCCTGGAGTCATTAGAGTAGATGACTGTAAATAGTAAGGTTGTCCCCTTTCAGCAATGACAGAAAGTGTTCTTCCACTGGAAGTCTTGTTATATCTTACAATAAGATTTGCTGTAGACATAATTTCCATTTTATATGGTATCAGGACAGGTAACTTCCCAAGAAAAGGGAACTATTCTGAGAGAATATTCTTTACGTGCTTTTAACGGGGACTGACTTTCAAAACATGCAGTAAAGACCTCCTCTTGAATAGATTTCCCAAATGCCCTTCTGTGACCTTGAAAGTAACCACGATAAATTGACTATCTTCACCTGAAAGGAATTAGTGCGACTGCTTTCAGACTTTGTGTATAAATTTATGGAATGGTTTAGATATTGTTTTGTTCCATCTGGAAAAGTATAAAAAAGGAATTTCCTTTATTCTTAGGCTGTGAATTGATCCTTCTAACATGTAGCTAGCTGTGAATTCAGTAGATCTTTCAAAAAGATTGAAACTGCAAGAGTACTGAGGAGAGGAGATAAAAAGGATCTAATGAAGAGATTTGGATTTACTTGGCCAACTAAAAAAAGTGAACTTGCAGAGAATAACTTCTCACTCAAGGATAAAGCAAGCCATCTGACTGAAGGGTTTGTGGACTGTTTGAATCTCATGTGTGGTCTATTAGATAACTTTTCTGCCTTGGCAGGTTGTAGTCCAGTTTATTACATCTGAAGAGGTTAGACTTGCCTTTTATAGGGGATGCATGATCGGAGAGAGTCAGGAAAATAATTCCCATTTAAATTCATTTTTTCTCCTCCTCAGCGAGAGATTGATAAAATACGAAATAGCCTTTTTTCTTTTTTTTTCCAGATAATGATAATCATTTCCAGTGGAGTGTACTCTACATGCTATTTTTCAGATTGTAATCAGCAATGATAGATGCAGTACAGCTTGCCTAAACGTATTCTATTGTCCTGATAGTTTCTATCTCTGTAAATTAGTATTTTAACTTCTGGAGTAAGTCATGCTTTAGGATAAGGTGTAGTTATTCTAGTTGTGAAATGGAAGCTAGGTTTCATGGTTTTGCCTCCATCAGGAACTTGTGCTTTAACCTTTATTTTCTTCATAACAGTCTTCATGAAGGACTTCACAATTCTAATTCTTTCCTCAAGTATCATTTTAATGGGCTGTTAACAAAGTAGAAATTCTTGCTGTCTTGAGAAGTCTACAGAAATGATGGTTGTTATGTTGAATATAACAGTGCTGAGTGTCAATGTCAGGTGTCTGACCGTGGGTAAATCTCTTTATTTCTCTTTCTCCATTGGCAAGTCTGTAAAATTGTGGAAATTCTGACAGCTCTGCACAATTCTTGAACTTAAAGTGTTAGAGGAGACACATGAACTGATGGACAAGTATGTTTTCTAATATGTAGTATTTGCATAAAGCAAAAGCGATTTTAGACTGACTTTTTTTTGGCCTGAAGTTTTTATATTTATGATTGTACTTCATGCAGAAATATTCTGCACTTGATAGGATGTATTTTGCATTTAACTTTGTATGCAATAAATCTTGGACTTACACAGCCCAAAGTCAAAGTAATGTGTGCCCTGTTTAAGTAATGAGCTATTGATTTTACAATTACTCATTTTATTACCATAATATGGAACTAGTAATATTCTGAAAACTCGTCTCTGAAATGGACACTGTTTAATTTCAGTTTGAGATGGGGCAGAAATGGACTTTAAGGATTTTACCTACTGAAATTTGGCATATCACAGATGGTAGGGACTGTTCAGCCTCATGTAGAGCTGTACACTGTACTCAAACCATCTGTGAAGAAATGCCTCTTCCTCTTGCTTGAGCTCAGACCTCTGGACAAGTTTGTACTATAAAGTCGCCTTTATTTGTCACTGGTGGCTGCACCCTGTATGCATTCTGTTGCGAAGTATTTACAACACCTTCAGGATCAAAAAAATGCTGCCAAGAAAGCTCATTGTGAGAAATTTTGACCTACTTTTACATTTGGCACCCCTTTGCCTGCCAAGACCAGGTAGACTATGAACAGACCTTCAGCATGTCGTCAGCGAAGAGGTCCAGTCTGACACTGAGAGAAGGGAACTCTGTCATGGCAAAGCAAACAGAAAGCGGTATTGCAAACAGTCAGAGGTTAAACTTCTCCCCCCCCCGCCCCCCTTCTCTCAGTGATGCAAAGAAAATTTGCTGGGAGATGGGTGTGGAGGTTGCAAGCTCAGTTTGCTTGTGTGTGTATGTTTTCTATCCTTTCCTTGCTGCTAGTTCTTAGCTCTGCAGCACTGGGGTGTGTGTAGAGAATCAATTTGCTTTCTGTGATTGCTTTAAACAACTTTAAGCTGCTCGTGCCGTAAGATTATTGCAGGTCCCCTTCTCCTAGTGAGTAAATGGGAAGAAACGGCTACACCTCTGATTTTTTCAAACCTATACTTTTGCTTTACAGTCTGTGATGGAGTGTTCCTTATATAGTAGGTAACTAAAACAGTGTATTAGTAACCTGTATTTGTCAAGTAATAGAGATCAGTTTGTATATTTTGTTACCAAAAATTCATGTTATGCTTCTCCTTTCCTTCCCTTTCTCCTCCCCGTTGCATGTAAAACACAAAAGTTCTTAAAATTGCAATTCAGTATTCCCACTTTCAATGTCTAAATTGAAGTATAAAACTGGGTAGTTGTTGCAATAAATGTGCTGTACATGAAAAGAAAATCATACGTGGCTTTCAGCCTTCTAATCTGAACTGTCATAGACCTCTACTAGGATGAAGAGAGCATAACTTGAAAATGCCTGTTCCTTTCTTTAGCTGACTGTGAAAGGACCCTAGATGCCTTTTTTTTAGGTATAGATGGCTAACGTTGATCAGGTGAATTGATCCTGAGTTTTCTGAGCACTTTTTTTGAAACTTTAGCCTTCAGCTTTTTAAGCAATAATACTATGAATTTTTTTGGTTTTGTCAACAAAAATGAAAGAATCAGAACAAAGTTTGATGAGGTACCTAGCTACTGGGCTTCCAAATTCTTTCTGTTAATGAATTGAGATGAGAGTGGGATTTAGGAAGGGAAGAGGAGGGGTGTTCTTTGAACCAAACACTTCCTATGATGAGGTTCTCAAAAGTAGCCTCTTAACATCTATTAAGCTATTGATTTTTTACAAGGAAACCTGAAGGAAAGGAGGTTTATTAATTTCACCGTGTATTAAGAACAATGATGGAGACAGCTTTACTATTGACCCTTCAGTAGGTTCAGTCAGTGTCTATAACATTGATGGAGGGCTGCAGTGCTACAGTACGGGCTGTCAGATTGCATGTTCCATCCCACCCCAGTATCGCTGAACCAGAGTGTGTTTGACTTTCTCAAGAAATATGGATTTTCTTAATATATCCTTCCTATAACAAGGGTGTTAATTGTAAGAAAAGGTAATCTCTGAATTATACAGTGAGTAACAATAATTTGAGAGACAGTATTCAAAGGCTGGTGATGCTTATGGAGGTCATTTGTTGCTCAGAGAGTCACCAGTGTGGTAGTTTGAATTCATGTGTTATTCCATTCAGAGGTGTTGAAATACTTTATAGTTTGGAAGACATAATTACATCACCACTTTAGCGGTAACGTGAAGTTCAATCCCTCAGTTAGAGTTGGAAGGTCACCAAAAGGCTAGTCCTTGATATGTGAAAGATCTGGAGTTTGGAGGCTGTCCATTGGTGTCCTGATAGCATCATCTTTGGCTTTGTTCAGAGCTTTAAATTAAAAGGTCACACCAATTTTTCTTTAATTAGTTTCCTCCTCGCCTTCTGGGTTATTAATGGCACTGAAGCAGATCCGGTCTCCTGTTGTGTTGAATGCTTCAGTGACTGGACTCTGTACAAGACCCGTGGTAACAATAGTTGGCTAGTTCAGAATTAAGAAAAGAAAAGAAAACTTGCTCATACTTCCTTCTATCCCGAATAGTTCTGCAAGTATTTTAAAGCCAGCCTAGCAATGTGTGTCCTGGTGCTTACAATTCATGAATACTTAACCTCTGACACTGTCTTTTTTCAGAGGAATGTCTTGCAACTTGTGCTGTGTAATGGCTTTATACCTAAAAGGGCATTCAAAATATATTTTTTTCTTTTTTTTACTTTGATCTTATTTTTAGTAACCTAATATTTAGTGAAAGACATGAAACAACTTCAGGCTCTTACAGATCGCTCCCTGTATATGAAAGGTCCCATTTTAATGTGGAGTTTATGCATTTTCTTTATCCACCGTCTACTTTTTCCTTAGCCAGTGACAGTCAGATTCCTAAGGCTACTTTCTCTTTAAGGACATACTGCTTACATAAATAGTCCTCTACACCATCTCCTTGTTTTATAATATCAATTGTTTATCAGAAGATCAGAAATATTCCTTAGAAATGTGTTTTCTTGCTTGTGCATGCCTTGTTACTATTTCAATTATGCAAATTCTTGATGCTGTGGAAATTTGTGCTTGATGACGCCAAGGCAGCTGCACGTTGTTAGCATTGTAGGCTGTCAGATGATCATGTGGGATTCTTGCAGCATGCAACATTCAATAGGATTGAAAAAGGGCTTTTGATGCAAGGCATAGCTTTCAGAATATTTTTGTGCCTTTTAGTTAGCTAATATAAAATCATAATTTATTATCTTTAAATTTAAAATGCTGCCTCATTTTTCTTCTGGTTGGTTTCATTTTGGCTTCACTAGAAGATGCATCTGGTACATCCACGATTGAGGAGTTTATTAATGATACTGTCGTTCAGTTCACTTACTTTTTTTCCTTTTAGAGTCTTAGCTAGCCCACAGATTACATGATCACATGTTCATTCAGTCATTCATATAGAACACAAACCACCATGCATGATTTCTTCTTCTTTCTTTTTCCTCTCTGCCTTTTTTATTCCCTTTGAGTTGCTTTGTCATGTTCTCTTTTATCATTAAGCTTAGTCTTTGTCTTCCCCTCGCTCCTATTTGTTCTATATTTTCCCATGCTTGGTTACTGCAATAATATTTGATTAACGGGCTGTGATGATGATGAACCTGCACACTGGAGGAGCAGCTACTACAGTGGTGATGAAGGGATGTAATAATGGTCGCTATCCTCGGAATTCTCTCTACAGTGACTGCATAATAGAAGAAAAGGCAGTGGTCCTGCAGAAAAAAGACAATGAAGGATTTGGATTTGTGCTCAGAGGGGCAAAAGGTATGTGCTTGTGTGTGTGTGTGTGTGTATGTGTTTGTGATGTGCACTGGCATGAAGAAATTTATACATCTCTGAATATAAGCAGGAATTATTCTTGGTGCACTTGGTTGCTAGACAACAGGATTCTCTGTATGCTGTACTACTCAGATGGATTTTAGTGGCTTCTGTCTAAAGCAGTTTGTATTTTTACATAGCAGAAGCACTGCATAATCGTTTTGGGGGGAGAAAGTTTTGTCTGTATTTTTATTGTGTTGGTATATGTAAGATTTTGTCATTAATCTGTTTCGTTATGCAGTTTACCTAACTAGGGGGAACCTGCTTTCCTTATAAAACCTGCCTCTTTATTTCAAATGTCACTCTATTTAAATAGGTCTGCGAATAGAAATAGACAAGAGAGTGATGTTTTGTTTAAAATAGGTGTGGATCTTCTGCAAGGTGACATTGGTGCAGTTTTAGTATGAAAATATGATCTTTTTTTATATCTTCAGAAGCTGCACGTATGTTGCATGGCCTGTAGTGTGCTCATTTTAAAAGCTGTTCATATGTTAAACTGCATGTTACTTTTCTGTAGACTAAAATCTACAATAATGGCATTCTTACGAGTTAAAAAAAAGCATTCTATTTAATGCTTTGCTTTTTAACTTTCAGTCCAGTTTGCACCTTTTGTATTTAAAAAAAAATATATGATGGTATGTCCCATCTCTTGCTCCCCCTCATTTTACATGGGTTCTCCCTTGCCTTGCTTGAGCATGAAAATTATTCCATATCTTCATTCTTGGGACATTGATTTTGCTCTCCCTGTTCCCCCACCCCTAAACCAGGGCCACCATCAATTTTCAGTGTTGTGAAAGCTTTTCTAATTTTAGCTAAATACAATTTTTTGGAGTTATGCTAGGAAAGCCAATAGCGCTACCTTTTAGCTAACCCGTTGGCATGAGTTGTCTGTGCATCGACCAGGGGTTACTTCCTTTGCATAAGCCCAACAATTTACCCCAGATTTTCTCTGTGACAGCGAGGGCACCTCAGGTGAAAGACCCAAGGACTTTTCTGCTTGTATGTGTACGTGACAGAGAGAGAGAGAGAGAGAGAGAGAGAGAGAGGGCTGTTACAGGGCCTGCTGTGTCTCCTTTCCTAAAAAGTGATTTCTTCTGTTACCTTCTGTGTAATATACATTTAAATCTAGAAGAAAAATTCCATTTGATCTTTTTCATCCCTTCCCAGCCACCCCATACCCCCAGTTCAGCTGGATGCTCTCTTCTGGCGACAGTACATAATTCATTTTTAGTTGGATGTTGCCAAAGTTACAAGCATTTTGGTAGGCATACAAAAGGGTAACTTGAACTAATACTGAATGTCCTGGAATACTCAGAATCCAGCTGTTGCCTTATACAGCTTGATTTGGTTTGTGTCAGTAAAGAAGCATGTATTCTTCTCTCTGAATTGAAAACCTGTGGATTGCTATTGCAGAGATTGCACTCTGTTCCCAGCATCTTGATATCCTCTGAGGCAGAGTCCTCTTACTTTTAGCACCCACCATTTTTGAACCATAAATTTGAATGGCCAAGAATAGGCCTTTAATCAAGTGGTATTTGCAAGCACTCCGTAACTTTCTTTTTTTAATGTGGTGTTTATTTTTAAAGCTGACACACCAATTGAAGAATTCACCCCAACTCCAGCCTTTCCTGCTTTGCAGTACTTGGAATCTGTGGATGAAGGGGGAGTAGCATGGCAAGCTGGCCTGAGAACTGGAGACTTTTTGATCGAGGTAGGAGATACTGAAATTTGATTCTCAGTGCTCTCTTGGGGAAAGAGTGATGTTCCCTTTGTGAAATTTACTTTGGAAAAGGTGTGTGATGCTTCTGAAGAACAAGTTCAGTGCAGTAACGCCAATCAAGTACTTCACTTTCTCTATTTTAAAATCTCAATGCAGCATTTAGGAAGACAGTTAAAAAAGTGTTCAGGTTGGCTGGGAATTTTCTATTTGTTCTTTTTGTTATTTGGGAATACACTGTCAGAGAAATTTGGGACTTTTTATTCTTCTTTGCACTATTGAATTGAAATTTAGATTAATTTCAGTATTTATTGTAGGCTATCAATTCTGTGGTCTTCTAGATATTTTTACATAGTCACCAAAACTAATGACTTTTGTGCAGCTATTTCTGCAGTCAGAAATATCAGTGGTCTAGTGCTGTTTAGAAACCATGGAGAATAAAGCAAATTACTTTGGCTTGAAATATTTCTGACAGTGCACTGTAAATACCTAAAAAGGGTATATTTAAATATTCTCTTAATTCAAACCAAAACTGTCTTCGCGTTTTATATTTCGGAGGGTTTTTGGTTGGTATTTTGGGTTTTGTTGGAATAGGTGGTACTCCTTTTTAGTGTTACTGAGTAGTTTGCAACAAAATCATGATATGGATTTTCCTCCTTGTCCCCCCACAACCTTTTCATGACCAACAAAGCGATGCTGTGACTCTGTGAAACTAGGTATTTGAAAACAGGTCTTTCAGGATGAATCTACCAATTCTTGTCTGTAAGGTCTATTGATTTTTATTTCATTTTTTCTTATTCGGGCACACATGTGTTTTGTTAAAGTATTTACTGGTGCTGCAACATTCCTTTCTGCAGAGCAGGCCTTTACATTCGGGAGAGGCTATAATATGCAGCATTTTTTGCTCTGTGCAGTGAACTCCCATGGTGATGGAATTTAAATAGTTGCACAGCTTCTTCCCATCGTAACAATGAAAGAACAGGCCTTGCAGACTTCCAGAGTAAATAGATGTGCATTTTTATCTGTGCCTTCAAATAACATGTTTTCTTATTGTTTGTTTACTTAAGATTAAACATTTAGCAAACTATTAAACAATAGCTTAGAAATTGTACTGATAAGTGCTCTGCAAAGACGCTTTCAAACCTGAGATTATTGACATTAGGTGGGGGTTTTGTTAAGCAACGCTTTATTTTTAGAAGTTGATGTCTTGTTAGGCTTTTAATCTATGGGAAGTATGAGTAGTCTGTACTGGCTGATTTCACAGATAGATTTGATGGTGGGTAATGTGTAGTTTAATGGAGAGGATTACAGAATGATAACTGTGTATGGATTTTTTTTTAAGATCTCTGAAGGGATGCAAGAAGTCTGGGATAACTGATTCTGCACAAAGCTTTACTGGTTTTCTGGCAAATGAAAGATGAATTATAATTAATTGTCCAGTCAATTTACTCCTAGCCTTAGCTTAGAAGAGCAGTTAAATATGAATATGCATTGCTGACTCAGGACGTTAATCCATACTCTACACAGTCCAGTATATTTGTAATTAATTCTGGAAGAAGCAGTTGTTACATGCAAATCAGATCCATTTCTATATAATTTATGTTCATCAGGGTTATTGTGTTTTGAATTTTGCAACTTAATTGAGGGGGTATGGTAGTCCTGAGAAATGACAACTTTGCTGTTGAAGACTTTTTTGTTGGAGGAAGGCAGGGATTTTTTTCTATGTTATGACCTACATGTGCTATTTTATGAACTACATGGTACTCTAAAGCCATCTTTGGAGATACTTATGCGAAAGATACTACTGTTGAAATCTAAATGGCTGGTCCACCTGCACTTCTAGGAATGCCAAGATACTTTATTTCTTGTGATGAACCGAGAAGAGTTCAATGTACTATGCATTGCAGCGAGTGTTATCAGAACTGGTGTAGTTAGTCTTACTGCCAAATGATTTCTCCCATGACTCTAAAGTTTATGCTGCTGTGTGTAAGTGCTACCTCAACCATTTGTAAGTAATATAATGCATTTATCATAAATGTCACATGAATAATAAAAGAGTTAATGGGCAACTAGAATCTTAATTAGTCCCATTTATAACGCTTGTGGCAAGCGTCAGGCTTTAGGGAAATGAGAGTCCGGTTTGGCAGAGGGCAGAAGGCAAGGGAGAGCAGATGTTTCACTCTTGCTGGAGGAGGTTTGGTGGCTTGGGGTCATGGAGATAAGGGGAACCTTTTCCCTTACTCCTCACTATGGAAAGACAGATCTGACAGGTGGATAGATCCTTTTCTTGGAAGCAGGAGAGATCATGAGGGTAGATGAGGAGAAGGCATCATTTCTTCATGTGTAATTATGGTCTGTGGATCTTCTGAAGGAGGTAGAACTTCAACAGCTACTGAGCCTACTAAAGTAGTTCANCGTTGAAGATCATGCGTGTTGAGCAGAACAAACAAAAGATCTATACAGAACAGGAAGGAAAGGTGTTGTCTTGCTTCAGCAGGTAAACAGAGTAGGTGTTAGCTGGAACAGGACTGGCATAGTTTCGACTGAGGTTTTTATCAAGTTTGCTGTTTTTCTGAAAAGCCATGTGATACTGATTTGTCCAGCCTGTACAATTAATTTTAACATGAGCCTTCAGAGTTGATTCTTAAACCTGCCTGTTGAAATAGTGTTCACAGACTCTTCATTGAAATTTCTAACAATATATGTTTTTTTCTCATTGTTCGAACCCAGTTGTATTTTTTGTGACAGAAATTGTAATGTGTGTAGTGGCTTTTCTGAATAGAGCACAAATAAAATGTATTGGAAAAGCGCATGAGTAGTTTTAGAGCTGAAACAGTTATCTAGAGACAGCTGTCATTATACATGGATTTTCATAAGCAGTTCCACAGTTGCCGATTCATGTGATTTTTCTTAGCTTTGATAAACAATCAGAAATGGAGCAGGTTTATGACTTGGTTGTTATAACCGAGGGAGATTGTATAGCTTGCCCTGTTTGCTATTTTTCACATTTTTGGCTGATATTTTCTTGAATCTTGGTATCTGCCCAATTAAAAAGACAGGTAAAAGTAAAGCAACGTATTAGTGCAAGTGCTATCCAACCTAAAAATTACAGTCTCCATTAGAAGGGGATTTAAAAAACTACAAGCATCATTAATGTATACACCAGTTCTAAAGCTATTGTAGGTCGTTGTAAATTCATCAGTGTACCTGGATTTCTATAGTACACCTGTTCAAGTTTGTAAATGCTTGATCAGAAAGATCCAAACCATAAGCTGATGTGATTTATTACTTGAAATATTTGCGAGAAAGAAATGTGTTAGCTCTGACTCTAAATCTCGTATTTGTGAATAATCTTTATGGGTTTAACTCTTCGTTACCTTTGTTTAGTGTAGTAGTCAAACTAAGCATAAATAGAGGAGCCATTGAATACCACTATTCAGAGCATTGCCTTGCAACATGGCTTAAAGAATTCTTGGGGTTGCGGGTTGAGTTTTCTTTTGAAATTTGCTTTGATGATGTATCCAAGTATAACCATCTTTAAATAAAGAGATCCATTAAAGTGAAAGAGGTTTTTTAACTTAGAATAGTCTTTCAGGTTTTTTAGCATAGTAGGATATAGACTATCTTACTAAATTGAAACCCAGTGGATTATTAATGATTACTTTACTGTTGTACCCATGAGCTTGCAGCTGCTTTGCCGGTGTTGTATGCTGTGATGTGTGGGGATTTTTCATCTGCCACAGGGCATATCTCATATCAAACAATAATGTTATAATATTAATACTTAGAAAGTGAAATTAATGCTGCAATACTTTACCACAATAATGCATTTGTTCTCTAAACGAGGCATTGCAGTTTGCATTATTGTGCCATAAAATCACTTATTTTTCCACATAAATTGAAATCTTACTGTCTTCAGAATAGGGTGGCTGCTTATTTACATTCCAGTTAAAATGTAAACTACATAAAATCAGTGTATTATCCATTAAAAAGAAAGAAAAAAGGTGAAATTCAAGGCTTGATTTGAAGATCAAAATCAGAGATATTAATAGAAGAAATCTCATCAGTTTGCTGCAGAACAGTTTATACTTGTACTAAAACATGCAAAATGGTCTGTCGTATAACTGCCTGTATTGCTTTATCCTCAAGAGCTTACAGAATTTACTAGTACAAACTTTTCTTTAAGTAGTGGTAGGTGGAAAATAGACATCATTTGATTACAGGCAGCATTATTTTAATCATTCTATTAAAGTTCTCTGTCCTCTGACTATATGTAGAAAGTAGCAATAAGCATTTAGGGAGACACATACACTATCTGGAATACTAAAAAAAAAATACACACTTACATGCACGAGTAACTTTAGATTCATATTTGGCACTAGGTTAGATTTTTGTTTTATTCCAGTAAACACCTTATACAAACTTCAAAACTGATCTGGAAAGCAGGCTTGTAACTTTATTGTTGTAACTTAGACTGTAGACATTATGAATATTTTTGGCAAGCCTAGCAGTGTTATGTCTTACATTTGTATTCAATGGCGGGATGAATTAATGGTTTTACAAAGCCATCTGTTACTGATTTAAACCCTTTTAGCAACAGAGAAACCTTCACATCATTAATTGCCCTGTGGCTGAGTTTTCTCATATTCCTAGTGTGAACCTCGCTAACTTCTGCCACCAGATATAAATCTAAGATTTTTTTTTTTTCAGGCAGTTATATGGGGACCATGATATTTTTTTCTCTCTTGGAAATAAACTGAGGCTTTGTTAGTGTCTTTGTAATAACATAGATTATCACATTGCATTTTTGTGCAGTTGTTTTCTGAAAGTTTGTGCATATCCTCCCCAAAGTGTGGACACCAGCTCAGTGCAGTACTTAGTACGAGCCTCCCTAATATTGTGTGTAGGAGGAAGAAATTAAAAACAACTATATTCTCACATTTTTGTATGCTGTCTTTACCTCTCACGTGTATGCCTTTTGGGGGACCAAAAGAGTAAGGTCCACCCTAGTTCACTGCCCTGCATTAGAGGCTTCTTGTTGCCAATTTGCCCGTGCAGTCAGCCTCCCCTTTCATGCATCGAGCAGGAGACCGACCAGGTCCCAGCAGCATGCTCTGAGCTGCTCTGTTCCTGGACAGCATCTGGTTTGAGGTTTGGTTCAGCTGTACAAACAACAGTCTTCCATCTTTTTAGTGATGAGAGGTTTACCAAAACTGCAACTATACTGCCAAGTTTCAGCATGTAGATATTTATATGCAATATAGATATGTAACATATACTGAAAGTTTGTGTGTGTGTCAGTACATGGTTATTGTAAGGGTAGCAGGGCTCTCACTAACCTGCAAGTCTGAAGTACAGCAGATCTTGCGCACCTAGACTGGGCACCAATCTGTATGTTTAATCGATACATAGTTTGATTCAGCCAACCGTTAGAGGAAAAAGGTAATTTCCGTAAACCAGTTAGTCATCATCCTCTCGGTGACATCTGTAAACGATGTCTGTTAAGCACAAACATACCCCTGACACTTTCTTGAAATGAAAGTTGTCAGAGTCCAAAGGAAGCATTGTTCTTCTTTTGGTTTTGAAATTCTTCTGCTTAAGCATAACTACAGATGTATTGGAGAGGCGGGACGATGGGGCCTTGGAAAAAGAGCAGCTGTGGTACAAGTGGTGAACGGTCTGGTGTATCTGTGCAGTCTCTGACCAAACGGGTTTATTTTTCACTTGATTGAAAAGTATTTTCCTCTCTTTCCACTTAAACTCAGTGCGTGAGTGTTTGAGTTTGGGTTTTTTTTTTTTCTTAATTTGTGTTTTTAGTGGGTGATGGAAGCTGAGTGAAATCATTGTGCCTTTAAGGTGCTTAGGATCTGCACAAAAGCACTGTATAAAAATGACAGCTATTTTGGATAGTTCTTTGTATCTGTTTAAATGGAGCCTCTAACCTGCAGGAAGTGATGGCATTCCAAATGTGCTCAGTGTGGTCATAAAAAAGCTGGACCAATCTTGTTTAATTCTAAAAATACATTAATAAGACTGTTACCTTTTGGCATAGATGGAAATGGGCAGACAGAAAATAATTTGGTTTTGACAAGAGCTCGGTTATTCATGCCTAAGCAAATAATATGCTTTAAAACAAGTCTGAAAAGCAGACAAAAATGAAATCACTTGCTGTTGTCAGACGTACAAAACCAGCCTGTGAACAAAACTGGGAAGCGTTTCCCTTTAACCTTGATTCTACCTGAAGCGTATGCTGGGCTTGTGATCCCAAGGTGTAAGAGAAAATGGTGATATAGATCCAGTTTCCCAGAAATGTAACAAGCACCTGTTTGATACTGAGAACTGATTTTTATGCTTCTTTGAGAGGATGGTTGGGAGGAATTTTGGTGATAATGGTAGCAACAGTCAGAATTAGCACAGCTGTGTCCGTTCCGTTCCCCATTACCAGTTTTAAGGCATTTTGACCTAGATGCCAGGGTACTTTTAAGAGAAGTTTGCTAACATTGCTATTCTGACGGATCCTGCTGAAGCTCATGGGACTGTGTGTGGGGTGTGGAGCTATCCAGAGTGAGCTTTTTTGACTTCTTGTGAATATGAAAAGCAGTATTTCCCTGACTTGCTACTACAGAATCCTCTAAAAATAGCAAATTTGTTTAAAGACAGGCTACTTATTATAAATAACCAGTTCTTGGCCACCTAGAAGCCGTCCAGTGGTTCACATACAGCACAGCTATGGACAGTCTTCACGCTTGCAGACATCTGTCTATCCTCTACTCATATAATGCAAGAATAATACACCTCTTCCATTTCTAGCTCTTAAGTGTTGAGATTAAGACTAATAACATCATATAAATAAATGTCGGTTTTCAAGGTATAGTTTGGAGATTTCCAGAAGACATTATATTAAAATTAATTTCTCTGAAGCTTGTTGGCTTTTTTAAGTCTCTTGATACTATGGAAACCTGGTTGCCGGAATGGAGCTATATGAAAAATAGTACTTGTGCCTGGTATTTTAGGGGAGAAAATACAGTTTCTTTTATTGCGGGATGTTGCTACAAACCTGCAAAATTACAGGTGAAGGAAAACAGCTGAGTTGTTTTAAATAGTGAAGAATTAACTGACAAATTCCTACAGTTGAGTGCTGCAGTAGAACTAATCTAATACTTGGAATTTTTCGTTTTGGTTTTTTTTTTTTTTTTTTCCTTTTTTCAGGAGGTGTAAGCATCTTACAAGCAGAAGAAATACTATAATGTGGAGTTGCATGTGTGTGTACATGGGGTTTTTTATTTATTTATTGCCAGCTTTCTTATTCTGAGGCTGGCAGTCAATCTGCGTGATGCTGAAATGCTAAGCTCACCTGCTGGATGTGTTTCATGAACCAGAAGTGTGTCCAGAGGGTAAAAGGGAGTTGCCTGACATCTGATAATCACATGGTTCATGAGCAGTAACCTTACTCTCTCTTCCTACCTGTTCCTTCTCCCACCCAAAATTTCTAGTTTTCTGAAGAAATAGCTTCATTTGCGCTCTCAAACCATGCAAATACATCTTTGCTATCATCTCCAAATCTGAAAAAGTGAATGAAAACTCTAGAACTTGACATGTATTCTATTCATTTAGTTTTTAGTTTTTCTTGGTAGGTTTTCCTGAAAATCAGAATCTTTTAACCTGTGCTGTGGAATGGGGTTCCTGAACTGTTTTAAATGTTCCAGAGGGGTTAGATAAATTGCTTCATGCTGGTATACAGAACAGGGTCCCCACTGCTTTTCTGTGGGTGCTAGGAACTGCAGAAACACTCTTGGTTTAGGGAAATTCTGAATTTTTGAATCTGATCTAGCAGAAGCTCTGCATTCCTTTAATTATTGTTTCTTTTGCATTCAATTTCTAGTATGTGACCTCTAAAGATGAATTTCTGTGGGTTCAGATATAATCCAATAATTACTTAATAAAGCAGGAGAAGACTTTCTTCTCTATTGCTTTTCTCATCCTGCTGTGGCTGTAGATGGAAGAAAAAATCACAAACTTCTAATCTATGTCTTGGTCTAGTTTGTGTCCTTACACAACATTAGGGTATGTATAAATAGTATAGGACTCTGTCTTCTATAATGGAAAATAGAAGGCACCAAAACCAGGACACAAAAGGCAACATAGTTTGACAAATCATCTAGTGAAAAGCTTGCTGATTTTGATAGATGGGAACATTCAGCGCTGGAGAGGTGCTAAGCTTGATCACAGTAAACTGGTGGTCATCCCTCTCCAAGAACTGCTGTGTCCCATGAAGTCATTGTACAACTATGCAGGAGACCAGTGAGAGAGAAGGTAGTGACAGCAGATGGCTTTCCAAGGAATCCCTGCATTGTGTTCTGCTGCACTCAGAGCATTTCCTATGGCTTGTGACTTTGGGACTCAGCAAATTTATCTAATAAAGAAATTGAAATAGACTTTAAATCAATCAGATTAGAAAGAATATTTTATATCCTATTGTAATACTGATATAAATCTTTTGAGAGACTTGTATATAACAGTGGAGAATAATAATCCTTTATCTCTACGACTTCATTTTTGCTTCATATATTCTAGCGGTAATTTGGGGAGTTGGGTCTAGTTCTCCTCACCTCGTGGTACAAAATTGTCACTTGTTACAAGAACATTATTTCTCGGTGGTTTCACATGCCAGTTTTCAAAATAGGAAAACTCCTGGATAGTCTTCACAGCGCGTGGCAACTTTTCTGTAAGCGGTGCTGGATGTGATTGGACTTCAAGGTCTGAAAACTTTGCTGATCAGAGCACTCAAAATTGTCCTAGCAAATACATCAAATGGATTTTTTCAAGAATGGGTAATTAGGGAGATAGGATAAAAGTAGGTAGCTAAATGTATATTTGCCGGTGAAGAAAAAATTTACAAGCGTGCATGTACATAAAAAAGAAGTTGTGGAAGAGTTTATTTACAACCTGCAACAAAAAGCATTGATTCTGTACAAATAGCGTGGTTGTTTAGATACTCGCTGGAATAGAGAGTTAGGAGAGAGTCAGGGCAATCCTGGGCAGAATGAGTCACTGTAGAGATAAACTTCACCATGAAATACCCCTGATTTATGAGTTGAATAGTTGCTAAAGAATTAGCATTAAAGATGGCAGAAAAGCCTTTTTATAAAGGCTCGGCTTGGACTTGTACTGATGTCATGTAACAAAATGTTGTAGCCTTGCATATATTTGATGCCAGCCTATATGCTAAAATAGGTGAGGAAATATGTGAAGCTCCTGCTTTGTGCTCCCAAAAGCAGGTCTATGAGGCAGATACCTCCTGTGTTAACTAAGTTGTATTTTCTTTTAAAGAAATATAAACTGCAGAATCAAAGGATCTTTTTTTTTCATAATTCACAAGATAAATCTCTCTAGTATTTTTGTTACAATTATTTTAGAATTGTTTTTCTAACAGGCTTTGAACAACTGTTTGCTTTTAATGGAATCAACCCGTGGCTTGGCTTTTCAGCACTAGATAGATTTGTGTGAGGCAGTAGTCATTGTTGACAGACTTGTAAGTTGTTAACAGTGCATTTGGTGTGTTTATTTACACTGAGGGTTATTATGACTCACTTCAGCTGCTAAATTAAAGAGAGAACTGTTTTTAAATGACCAGCAAAACATTTATTGTAAGCATTTTCTTAAAATTTGTTGTTAGTTCTTTCTATCTAAATATGCTTTATTGATTGTGCCTATTACGGAGCTGGCTTTTACAAAAACTGTGCAGACTGGGAATTGAATTTAAGATGTGTTTTGTCTGTGAGTAGGTATTTGGTTCCCATAATTCCCTGTGCATTTTTAGAATCTGTTTGAGATATTTTAATAGAAACTAAGCGTGCACCTAAGAAATTGGTTGTTCTTCAGAGATGGAAATGATGTGGGCACCTGTTGTCCAAGAATCAAAGACTGGGATTATTCATGCCCATCTCTCATTTTTCTGCAATTTTTTTTCCATTTCTTCTGCCTGTCCCATGCAAACCTTTTCAGAAGTGCTGTTCAGCTCTTTAGCCCTATTGCTTCTTTCTTACGGTGTGGGCCCAGCTCTGGGTGCTTCAGTGGTGCCCCATTGGGTCTCCCAAAGGTGTACTGCTTTGTTCTGGTGTGCTTATGTAGCATATTGATCTAGGTAAGCCACGAGCTGCATCACTCTTGTTCCACCTGTAAAGGTGTTAGAACCTCCGTATTGAGACAAGATGCTTCTCTTTGGCAGCTCTGAAGTTAAGGAAACTGCCTGTGTCTCGTCTGGTAGCCAGTAACGCAAAATGGGCTACTGCTGCCATTTTAAGCCCCGCCACGTGATATCTTTACCAAGTAGTTGGATAACTTGCAGCATTTTAGAGTTCTCTGAGGCAGAGTTCCAGCTTTCTGTGTTAATTGTAATTGCCTTAGCTGGGTGTCTGTGTTTCGATGGGTTTACTGGAAGTGGAAACCTGTGATTCAGAACTTTCCCATAATGGGTAAATACTCTCATGGCTGTGTGGGGTGGCTGGATCTTCTGTGAGCTATTCAGACGTGCCTGATCTAGCTACATTAAGTCTTGTAATTTAGGCACTGACTGGTGTGTTTTTTTTCCTTCTTCAAGGGAGATTGAAATGAAAGCTAGATTCATTTCATATAGATCAGGATGTATTAATGTTAATGTTGACTGTCACTGGAATAGGAAGATTGTTTAGATAGATTTTTCCATCTCTGAAGGGTTTATGTAGTTGATAAGTTCTTATGTTTAGCAGTAGAAAGCAGGGTTTGGAGCATAAAGAATGTGAACTGGTACAATAAGTTACACTGCTGTAAAACTCAGCAAGAATACCTTTTCCAAACAGGAATATTGTCTTCTTTCTAACATTAGAGGGGAATTTTTAATAAGTGAAATTTCCCCTTCATTTGCATACTAACACATATCTAATTGCTAGATTACCATTTACACATGAGCTTGCTTCTCTGTTTATTAAAAAATATTTGGTATTTTAAGTAATTTTAAATGCTCCTTTTTGCCGCTTTTATTGTACAAATGAATGTCATTAATCCAATTTAAACTTGAAAGTTGTTTTTTCTAAAGAGCTTTTGATGTAGTGAGGTGTAAAAGTTGTTTAATTTTTAGGGTTTTTAGTGATGATCTTAATGCAAAATGATGCTGCTAGGCAATTATCCATGCAGAGAGTTTTCAACACAGTTACTCATAATAAACACCAGATCAGTGACGTGATGACAGTTTTGGATAGATGCGTGATCCCATTCCAAGTATTGACTTTCAAATTGGCATGATTGTGCAAATTGTTTGTTGGTTTTACGTTTTAGAAAATTCTATTTACAGGACAGAAGTATATAAAACTAGATGAAGGAATATACTAGAATTAAAGTGAACCCACTTGCAAGGTTACCATTTCTGTGGCTCGGTCAGCAAAACAATCACGATGGGTTTTGCTCACTTGCTCACAATAAAAGTTTATGTGCTTGAGTTGAAAGTGTTGTAGAAGCCAGCCTGACTTTAAACAACTGATGTTTAAGCAGGTGAAGGAAGCTTGTGCTATCATTCAGCCAACGTTATGCTTAATCACACATGGCGCTGCTTTGGAAAATGATGATTGGAAAAAAGAGAGGTAGCAAACTTTTATCCTTAGCAGTCACTTCCTTAGTTAAAATAGTCTTACTTAGGAGAGGTGTGTGACTGCAGTTGAACTACCCAGGGTAACTGAGATTTAGGTTTTTTAAACATTTACTAATCCAGAATAGGGTTTGGGGGTTGATTACTATTTTTTCACTCAAATACAGAGTAGATGCATCTCGCAGTCAGTTGGCTCCATTTCTGTGTTGCTGGGATTACTGTTTAAGGTACATAAATTGAGTTAATGTACAGGAGCAGCTTTGTTTAAATTGTCTGGCCTATAGCTCAAGGGAAAAGGATATAGTCAGAATATTCTTTCCAGAATGATGAATACAGTTTGGATCTTACACACTTCTCCAGTACCCTAGGTGGGACTATTTTTCACGCTTTTGGAAAGTACTGGGCTTTTAAACAGCCATGTTTGGTTGCCATTAATCGCTTTCTGGTCATTTCCAGTGCTGCCAGCTTTTACACTTCTAATGTTTGCATTTTTGTACTTGCAGTGTTCGTTTCTTCATTCTGTTTAAATCCCCAGATTTTTTATGTCTATCTTATAAAAATAATGCTCATTTAAAAATAAAACTTCTAATTTTCATCTTTAAATATTTTTTGTTATAAATCTGTAAGGAAAAAATACATAGATCTCTGGTTCTCAACGTTTTGTTGAAACGTCATGATTATCTTTTGTTAAATCTTGTTTCTGTTGAGCTCTGGCAATATGAAGCAATAGATATAGTACTTAACCTAATGCCAAACCGTGTTCATGTTTTGAGTTGGCACTGAGAAATGGCTCAGTAGTATGCTTTATTTTTTTCAGACTCATTGAGCCTGTTAGTGTTATTGGCTAATTTCTCATATTGGCTGGTTTGACAAGTTGTCTGGCATTTCTGTCCTCAAAAGGACTTCATGGAAAAATACCAATGGTGTGTTGTTTTTTTTGCTTTGTTGTTTTTTTTTTTTTTCCTTCTAGTATTTAAATTTCATAATTTTCTACAGATTGGAAATAGTTTTTGCCACCTTCTGATTTTGATTTCTGGTCCCTAGGGTTCTGAATTGGGAACCACTTCCTTCAATAAAATGTGCCATGTTTGCACAGCAACTTCTTTTATTGTTCTGTAATAATATCTTTGGATTAAGTGTCTCTTTTGAATTATTATTTTAATTAGTTTTGATTCACTTTGGTTATTGTTCTCTCCTGTGCATACAGTGAACTCTCACAACAAAGTTTACTCTGAAAACTGCCCCATTACAATTACAGACATTAAAAAATTACGTATCAGGTCCTCCTGTCGCTACTCATTGCTAACAGAGTAAGATGCTTTTGCTCCGACACGCTGTTACAGGGCGTTGCCCCTCCGCGCTCTCCTGCCGTGCACGCTGCAGACTGGAGCTTGGAGTAACCGAGTTCAAACCCCAACTTTCTCTGTAGTTAGGTGAAGGTTCTTGGCTGTCTGGTCTTCTGTATCCTAAATACAAAAGGGGATATTTAGTCTGCACAAACTGCAGAGTTGAGTGTTTGCTTTATGAGGAATTTGCATACGTCAGCAGGAGTGACTAAAACTTGAGGTAGGCTCAGTAAACCTATTACCAAAGGTTCCTCCTGGTCTCTGCAAGCCCCATCTGTTTCTAGCACAAGAAGGGTTTGATTTTATTTGATGCTGTCAATATGTCATCTGTATTTCTGAGGTTCTGTAAGATCCAGCAATGTCTTACTGCCCTCAACTCATCTTCGAAGAGTTAAACTTTGAGTGTGTACTCTGAATTTGAGTAAGATCCACCAAGTAGTTGATGAACTGTTATCAGAAAGGCAGAGGGACAAAAACCAGATAAAATGCAATCCCAGCATACTTTTCTTTTGTCAGTCTTTTTGCTAAAGAGATGAAAGGATCAGGGAAAAAACCCTTATGAATGTAATCCCAAAAGTTGAATGTGCTGGAAAGAAAACAAGATAATTGGGAAAAAGTGATTACTTTTTTTTTCTCCCCATCAGTGTAGTGAGACATTTTGATCTGATAATTTAGCAGACCGATATCTTTTGTGATGCAGAATAAAGCTTCAAGATACCAATCTGAGGATCAACTTTGTATTTGCAAATTATCAGTTTGTCGGAATGCCTCTGCTGGGTTTTTAGAATATTAGGGGTGGATGAAGAAAGAAGGGTATACTTAGATGTAGAATTACAGAAACTAATTTAAAATGTAGCATTTACTAAACATAATATGCAATGTAGAAAATGCATACCAACTGATTTCAAGAAAGAATAAAATCCAAAGAAAGGCTGCTTTGGATTTTACATTAGGAATTTTTCAGTAAGGTTTTTGAATCAGCCTGCATTGCTAAGAGCTATCCAAGTCAAAATAAAATAGAAGTTTTTCTTCGAAGATAAAACTATGGCTTCATAGACAAGATTTCTTTAAGGACTCCAAATGGCAGCTGGGCTTTAAGCAAGGACTTGGCTGTCCCTGGTTAGGGACAAAAATGCTCAGAAGATGCTTCGGGCAAGGACGTAACTTGAACTGGATAAATCCAGTCCATGCGTTTCTGCACAAATATTAGTGGGAAGCCAATGGCAGTACATGTTTTGGAAAATTAAACATTGGAAAATTGTCAGATTTATGTCTGTATATCAAGGCACTGAATCACTTGAGGATTATCAACAGTAAAATATGTAAGTAAGGCTTTTGATATATAGTTTGTATGTGGAAAACAGCATAAATCCAGCGCTTCCTAACATCAGGGAACTCTGACCAATCTTTAAAAAAAATTTTTTATTATCTAAATTCCTAATTTTTGAAGGATTTCTTAAGAAGGTAAAACCATTCATTGTAGAACTCATACTGTCCTTTCATCCTCCCAGGTCTTGTCATCTTAATGTTAATGCCAGCTGTACCATCTGATTCTTCTGTCAGTTACTGTAGATAACCCTGTGGTTCAAGCAGAGACATCCAAACCGGTGCACCTTAGCTCATCGTCAAAATTAGGCTTCAGAACCCAATAGTAATCACAGAGCTGGTACTGAAAAATGAGAGTCCAGCTATGCAGTCCAGCTACCTGGGAGAAGCGCTGTCCCTTTTCTCAGGTGTTCGGGGTTCCTGGAGACGTGCAGTCCACATAAGTCCCTTTTCTTTCAGCATTACTAATACCAGTGGTAGCATGAGCTGGATGTAGCTGCTTCAGCTACCATATGTATCCATCTCTTCAGGCTGTTCATGTTTTATGGCAGTCTGCCAGGATTTTTCTGAGTAATGCGAGTGGTGGGGAATAATAATATTAACCCTTTTGTATCTTAGCCAACTGTGAGTAGGATTGTGTGGAGCAGAGACTGCTTTGTAACCTTCCCTGCTCACCCTTTCTCCTCCTCTGTGCCCCCCAAATTGTACAGCTCATAGAATCATAGAGTATCTCAAGTTGGAAGGGACCATCGACTACAACTCCCTGGTCATTGCAGGAGTGCCTAAAACTAAACCATATGACTAAGAGCATCATCCAGATGCTCCTGGAACTCTGAGAGGCTTGGTGTCATGACCACTTCCCTGGGAGCCTGTTCCGGGGACTGACCACCTTCTCGGTGAGGAAGTGTGTGTTAGGTAGCCTATTTAGGCTGTGGCCTGTTTAGGCTCTCCACCTATGTATAGAGGTGGATGCCAATTAACTTCCTAAGGAGATGATAGTGTAAAAAAGAAAATGATATGATTCTCCTTCTACATTTTTTCCAGCAAAGATAATATGTGATTCTTTGTTTTCCCCTGTATTTACTTCACTGCCAAGGTCCATTAGGAATCGCAACCACAGTGGTTGATGCTGACAACTTTTCTACATCCTTGGCTCTCTTCTAGAAGTGAAGGATTTTCAGCAGCAATATAACACAGCACTGCAGGCTTTTTCTTGGGTGAACCAAAAGCTAATGCTTCCTAACTTCTCCGTGGAGTGATTTCCAGATCATCAGAGGACACTAATCCTATACTGAGAGCTGGTGGCTGGGGACATTTGAGGTATGGTGACAGTGTTAAAATATTGACAGCACGTCACTGCCGTAAGGATAAGACAAGCATATTTTCATAAAGGCAGGACAGAGAAAGCATGAATAAACTGTTGTTTTCTAATACATGGAAATTAGAAATTAACACAGAAAAAAATGCTTATGGGCTTGAATTTGTAGAAGAAAAGAATCCACAGACACATTTATTTTGCTAACAGTGCTGATATGCTAATCAGATCTATCATATTATGAAAGTCTTCATCAAAGATTATATGAAATCTCTACATAGGCCCAGACAGCTTCACCCAATATCCTTTGCTGCTTTTCTCTGCTTAAGTTAGTGCCGCTTTATTACGTCCAACAGCCTTCCTCTGCTTATGCCTGCCTTCCTCGCTCTTTTACTGGAAGCTGTAAATTTTATGCTGAACTGCTATTACCTCTATTCAGCGTGGGAAAGTGAGGTACGTGTTGTTCAGATGCTGCAGCCTCACATAGCACGTTGTGTATCAGCCCAGCAGACCCGCACGTTCTCAGACTTGTTTGTGAGCTTCCCCGGGCTTCCTGCCTAGGAGCAAATAATACCATTTAACCAGCTCTTGAGTGGCCACTAATTGAAGCAGCATAATTATCAAATACTTGGACTCTTTCCCCATCTGAAATAAAACAGCTGTGTTATAATGTTATGATCAAATTCTTTCACTGTTATATGACCTAATAAATTAACGGTTGGGAATCGTGCATTTGTGACTCACAGTCTGTCACTAAAATATTCTAATTTCATCAATGGTCTTTTGGATAAATTTCTCTGGGTACTAGTTTACTTGGTCTGAAAAGAAGCGTGGCTGTTCCATGACATCATTTCTAAGAGAACTGAGTTAGTGGTCTCTGGTCTACAGAAAAGTAGTGAAGGAACTAGAAAATAATGAAATATTTCTTAAAAAAATTGGCTTCACAGGAGACCGACTGCCTCATTTTAGGGAGAGACGTAGGCCAGTGCCTGAATGCTCTCAGAATTGGCCTGTTGCTGCTCAGGGAGCTGTCTGGATACATTTTGTGTAGATTGATCGCTCTGGAGAAAGAGTAATACAGCATCTTGCAGACTAACCCTTGCTACAACAAGCTTAAGGGTGAAAACTTAAAAAATTCCATTCTTGCTAAGCAAAAGATTAATATCTTGTTTGCAACATTGTAGTTAAACTACAAGCAATAAAACATTCTCCTGATTAAACTAAACATGACTTCTCTTGAGCAGTTGAAGTATTGTCCTTTGCTTGGGAGCTGGAAATTTAGCATCCCTCTATACAGGTTGGCCTGCCTTAGACACCTTTCAAAACAAAAGGTATCTGCCCTCTTTTTCCTTTCTTTCTTGTTTTTTTTTTATCTAGCAGGAATTCAGCCACCAAAAAAGGCAGTGTAGATAAATGGCTTCTAAACAATGTCATCTAGAATTAGGAAGTCTTAGTTCAAAATTGGAAATGTGAACGAAGAAGAGAAAAAAGAATTTAAATCCTGCAGAGTTAATGCTGTGGTACAGCTCGCCAAAATAAATCTTGAGGAAGAACTAGCTAAAAGCATAAAATCTCATAGTAGATTTTTCCTTTCAAATCTACCGGGAGCAGGAAGGTCTGCCAGAGGTCAGCAGACCTGAGAGATGATGAGCCTGTAAGAGGGAGCACTTTTGAAAGAGAATGCCGTAGATGAAAACCTCAGTAAATTCTTAACAGTAGTGTTATCTATGGAGGAACTTGGGATATGTCTGACACTGAAAATAAAGACCGAGGGTGCCATTTTACATTTTGCTTAGGTCAGTTGCGGTCTGGCCTGTAGGTCCTTTATGGTACCTGTGTCCTGAGGTGTGAGCTCCCACCTTCCCCCTCAGGCTAGTGCTGCCATCCCCAAGCCATGATTCACAGCTCTACCTGAAAAGTGAAAGAAAGGAGAACTATAGGGTCAGCAATCAGCTTAACCATCAAGAACCACCTAGAAAGCCTCTTGACTGCAGGCACTACCGCAGGAATAGCCGTTTGCTGTTAGATCAATTTAAGCATAACCCTACCCTGATGAGGAGCAGTATCTGGTTTCATAGACACCATAGAAAGCTTTCATAACTGTCTGACAAAATGAACAGTAGCAAATCATCAGGACAAGGTGATATTCCGAGGTTAACTCAGATATGAAATTTCTGAACAGAAATAATATCTGTTGCTCTGCCTTGATAGCCTGGGATGGGATGTAACAAATACGTCACTGATCTTAGAGTTGTAGAAATGACCCTGAGAAATGAACTGGGAAGCTTGCTTCCACTGCTAGAGAGCTGGTACTGATGTCACAAAGATTACAATCACTGGAAACGTGGTTAAAAAAAACCCCAGACAAACCTCTAAGAGTCAAAATGGCATTTATAAAGGGAAACCAGGTGTTTGGAAGGAGTTGGTAGTTGTATGGATAACTACCCAGACTCTTTCAGCTTTGGTTTGGATAGTAGGAAAGACATGCTTAAAAACCAGACTGTTGTGTAGTGAGAGAAAATAACCACTAACACAAAGGATAAGCATTAAAAGCTAGAAATAAATGAACCATTTTCAAAATAGAGGAAGGAGGAGTGAAGTTTCAGAGTGCTCTGTGCTGTGAACTGTCCTGTTAAATCTGTACATAAATTATCAGATTCAATCTCAGGCGTCATTCAAAGAAAGTAAAGCATTTGGAGCTTACCTAAGGATCTAACAGGATTTCCTAGCATTGTTAAAATACTTTAGAGACTACTAAATCGTAGAAAAATCTGCTTTTCAGACATGTTACCAAACATACAGTGCCTAGTGTAGCTCTTTGTAGAGCCCATTCACAAGTGAGTTTAAGGACGTGTAACGAGTTGCGGCTGCTTTGCCTGACCCAGTGCTGGCCAGCATCTCCTTTTGCCCTTGGGACACAGAGGTTTGCGCTCTGCCAGTGTCATGCTGTCCCACGCCAACCTCACACGTGCCACAGACACAAAAGACAGGGTGGATCAGTCTCTATTCAAAATGATAGCTTCCAGTAAGCCTGTCTTGCACTCCTTCCCCTCTGCTTTTTTAGACCGTGCAATAAATCTTGATGAACTGGTGATTTCATCTTCACCTGCTGTTTTTACTGATCATCAGCAAAACCAGCATGTTGAGCAGCTGTGCCTTCAGCCTTAGAGGGCAGAGAAATTCCTGGGCCCGACTGCAAATCTCCCTGACTTAGGCGGAAAGCTCATCTTTAACTGCAACTCCTACTAGAAGAGATTTGTAAACTCTGTATGGTTTGGTCTTGTCGTGTCTCTGTATTTTTTTTCTCAAGCCTTTTTCTAAGATGAAGGAAACAAAGCAGCTTGTATTAATTATCTCACCAAATGCATCTTGCCTTTGCAGAAAAAGTGACAAAGGATGCCTTCAGAAAAGAACTTTCTGTGTTTCAACAAAATCTCTTAGGAAGTTGCGTGGGTACCTTACAGCATTTATCAGTAGGTCAGGCACAAATCAGTAAGCACTCTGAAGGTACCTAAATCCACATCTGATTGCAGGAAAATGTATCAGCTTCAGTCAGGAAAGAATACCTCCTCACTTGTGTTGGCGTTCAGCTGCGTAGTTATACCTACAGTCTGCTTTCCTGCTTTGTGTCTTCATAAGGCAATGTAGAGTCCAGTCCGTACACGTAGGTGGAAGCTCCAGTCTTACTTCATACTGGGTGTGAAGACAGTAATTTTAGTAGGGCTGGTTTACAGATGGGCTTCAACGGGCACTATTCAGTTGACTGAGTGCAGGCATCTAGCACCATTTTAGATGCCCTGGGGTATCCTGGTTGGCTTCTGTCTTTTACTCCAGAAGGCTTTAGGTATCCTGGAGGTCCTGTGTCTGATCTTTCAGTCATGGTGTGATCTCTGTGATAACTGTGGGTAAATAAAATAACATTAGTTAGTATGTCAAAGGGAAGTGTTCCTGGGGAGGAATAACCTGGTGAACACCAAGCTGAACATGAGCCAGCAAAGTGCCCTTGCAGTGAAGAAAGCCGGCAGGTCAGGGCAGTCTCCATCCTTGGGGGGATTCAAAAGCTGCCTTTAGATGGCCCTGCTTGAGCAGGGGGTTGGACCAGATACCTCCAGAGGTCACTTCCAGCCTCAACCAGTCTGATTCTAAGGCGACTGAAGTGTGAACCGTGAGTGTGAAACTTAAACAGCCAGCCACCTAAGATCCAGCTATTTTCAAACTTTTTGTACAAAAATGAAGGCTGATCACTGTTATTTCTGTTTTCTGTTCTTTAAATGTATTTGTGACTATATTTAATGGTTGACTTAAAATACGTGTGTGCAAACGTCAAAAAATATCAGATATATGACCAGGGGTACCAGCTATTAGGGGACAGAAAAAGTGACAGTAAATTAAATTCTTCATTTTTTACATCAAGTAGTTCTGACACATGCTATAGATTTGTATTCATAAGAGAGGGAAAAAAAAGTTTCGGTATCCTAATACTGAGCAAGAAAAATATACAACTACTAATTTGTAAAATAGTCTTTTGTTTATTGAGCAAGGGTATTAAATATTTCTCTTGTCCTGTGTAGTGACAACTTCCATATTGTTTTGTATAACCACGAGAAGAATACTGTGGACAAAAGTCAACACTGAAAAATAATCAGTGCAGTTTCAAAAGGTGTGTGAAAACATTTTGCTTTCATGTGGATCAAAAAATGTATCAATTGGACAAAAAGACTTTCTAAATCATTCCCTCCTAAATACCTAAATCTCTTAATCTGCAAGAGTGAGGAAGCCCTGAGCAGTCAATAAGTACAAGATCTCATCTTGACAGGGTATAACAAATCTGTGCCTGTAGTGCTATTTTACAGTGCTAGTTGACTTGTAACGCAGCAACTGTCTCCAAGCAACTGTGCCACCGACCGGGAGGTACAACCGGGGCGTGCGAACCCTGCGCAGAGGCAGGGAAAAGCGCGCAGTGCTGCCGACGTGCACCCCTTGCCACTGAGCCTTCGGGTTGTGCCTCACGCTGGGAAAAGGCAGGCTCCGACTGCGTTCGGCATGGCCCTTTTCGGCAAGATGCAGCTATTCCTGCAGGTGGAAAACAGGATTGGGTCATCAGTTGCCCACGTCAGTCTTTTTGCCAAAATAACTCGAACGTATTAATCAATTCAGCTCTCTCATCTGTACCAGCAGCGCTTGTCAAAACGTTATTTTTGCAGCTAACTGAATCTAAACAAGCTCTCAAGACCAAAACAATGCTTTTGCAGGCCCAGCTCAAAATAGCTATTTGTGTAGATTTAGTCTAATTAACTACAATCAATATAGATTGTAGAAAGAAAATCTGTATGTTTAATACAGTTTCTCCTGCTGCTTTGTCTAAATGCAAAACTAACAAAGAAACTTCTTTTAAAAGGTAATGTACATTTGTTGTCCTTCTGATAAACTCATCATTTGTTAGTTGTTGTGTTATGTTTCGCTTAGGACCTGCTCCAACCATTGTATAAGCTGCAGGAATGCAGCAGTCCACATTTTGAATGCTTTATGGAAGGGAATTGTAATCTACTAAACAATTTGCTACAAAAGCTAGGAACTAACAAGGAGTTTTCCTTTTTATGGTATAACTGGTATAATCATTCCTGTGATTGTTGATTTGGGGGCTTATAATTTTGCAAAACTGTTTTGAGACAGAGCGCTGGTGGCAGTTGAGAAGATTAAAAGCTTTATACTTTACTTAGGGGGATGAAGAGATGATGAGAGGGAAAAGGAAAGGAAAGAACTATTCCCAGAATGAGAGCAAACACAAGATTTTTTCAGGAGTACAGTTTTGTTATCAGCGCTGATGTTAAGCATTTTGCCAACGCACTTGCCGTTCAAGCTGCAGCACCATATCCCTGCTTGTGTGGGCTAGTCCTGAACCATGATATGGGACCAGAAACCCGTCTGCCTTGTGCTCCCTACCAGTATACCTGTCACTGAGCTGCAGGAGGCAACAGCTCAGTTTCTTCTCCGTTCTCATGCGCAATAGGTTAACAGCGTCAGGCTAGATCTGCTTTTTGTTTGTTAGTTTGCTAGCTGTTTCTTTTCCCCTAGTCTAAACTGGCAGGCGTGTGGGTGATGCTGGGAAATGTACTGGAAGGTTTTCCTTGCTTTTCTCAATTTATTCCCTGTTCTCTCTTCTCCTGAAATTCTAGGAAGTCCACAGTGAATGAGTTCTGTTAATGACCATACATTAACAGCAGATAACTATACACTGGTGTTATAGATACTTTCTGTATCGTTTTGACATTCATTAATGCTATTCAATCCAGAGGTACTATTTTACTGATCGTAATAGCTCAATCCAAAAATCCTGCTGAAACATTTTTATATCACAAATTAAATGCCTTCTCCAGCCATAATTATTTAAAAGAAAGTAAAACTTCTAGGTAAGAGAATGTGGCATATTACACTGCAGAAATGTATCAGTGTGCTCACAGTCCTTCACGAGTACTAGCTTCATTGGTTAGTTTCTTTTCAGACCATAATTATTATTATTATTATTCAGTAAAAATTAAGTGGTATTCGAATCTGAAGTTTAGACAATGGATTTACACTTCCTAAATAGAAATGGACTTAAGGGTGGTGGCCTGACACCCTGACACCACAGCCCTTGGAAGCGTAAGGAGTGTGGGATTGGGTGTGGGTGCTACACGATGGGCTGGTTGGCACGGAGATGAGCTGGGAAGGTGCCCATTGTGTTCAGCCTGTTCTGCTTCAGCTCGAGCAAATGACTGCACAGAGGATGGGATGCTGTGGGATCATCCGAACCTGCTTAGGAGTAGGCTTTCTCCCCAGCTCTTTCTGTTTTGCAATATCTATAGGTTTCATTGCTAAACACTGTTAACTGCTTTTTATTATTTGCATATGGTTCATTTTTATTGGTGACATAATTGATACACAGTGCTCACTCAGTAGCTTACAACTAACCATGTTCTCAAGAGGGTACCATTGAATTTTTTTCTTCTTCTTTATGACAGTCATGAAATAGCTGAATAGGGCCAGTTGCAAGTCAGATATCTTTTGCAGGCTGCGCTTTGGTTGCAGTCCTTGGAAAGATTTTGTCTGTGTCAGAAACGTTTCCATGAGCTTGACAGTATGGGCAACGTGTTTCTGCCAATCAGGCTTCAGGATGTGGTTACGCTGTATTAACCTTTGAAGGATGGATTGATAGCTTGCTCACTCTCCTGCTTTCTCTGTGCTTCTCTATATGCTTCTTTCTGCTTGACAAAGAGATTAGAGCTGCATCCCACCCATTCCATGGTTAGATCTCCATCCTGAGAATGTGAGATATATATTCATATATATTCTTTTTCTGTAAACATAGATTAAGCTGCTGGTTTTCTCCTTTTATTCATCTAGAAATTTTTTTCTGTGTTTTCAGGGGAAAAGAGGCTGTTCATTCTCTTTAGATCAAGGTAGCAGCAGGAGAGAGATAGCTGCTGGCTGCTGAGCAAGTCTGAGGCCTGAGGGGCCCCAGACCTCTCTGTGAGGTTGCTCAGAGATCGGGAGCTTCGTGGGGCATGCCAGGGTCGGGGCTGGTGTGGCAGGCGGCAGCAAGGCAGCTTAAGCGTGCGCCTTTCCTGCCCTTCTGCTTCCTGCGGAGAGAACTGGAGAATGTTCTGGCAATCTGTACCTGCCTGGCCCACTCCTTTCCTCCTTCTCCACCTCTGCTCCACCCCCACATTGGGACTTTTAATAAATCTGTCGGCAAATAAATGAATGTCCTAGAAGTGAAAAGCTGAGGGAGTTGGGGCTGTTCAGCCTGGAGAAGAGAAGGCTCTGGGGAGACCTTATTACGGCCTTTCAGTGCTTAAACGGGGCTTATAAGAAAGACAGGGACAGGCTTTTTAGCAGGGCCTGCTGTGATAGGACAAGGCGTGATGGTTTTGAACTAAGAGAGTGTAGATTCAGACTAGATACAAGGAAGAAATGTTTTACAGTGAGGGTGGTGAAACCCTGGCACAGGTCACCCAGAGAGGTGGTCGATGCCCCGTCCCTGGAAACACTGAAGGCCAGGTTGGACGGGGCTCTGAGCAACCTGATCTGGTTGAAGATGTCCCTGCTCACTGCAGGGAGCTGGAGTAGACGACCTCTAAAGGTTCTTTCCAACCCAAACCATTCTATGATTTTATTTTGGCCTAGACCTCTGAAAATGAAGGGGAGCGAGTGGAAACAACACCTCTGTGTCACTGTGGACCTGTGCAGAGGACGAAGAAGCACTGAAGCCAACTGCAAGGGGTTGTGTTCTCCTTTCTGGGAGATCCATAGGGAACAGCGAAAAAAAACCCCAGCTGCAGTCCAGCTCTTAAACCTTTCTGTTGATCCTAGGTTTGTCCTTCATTCTTTCTGTATGTGCTTTGCATAGTTTTAGTTATCTTCTATACTGAAAGTATTTATTATATTCCCTGAATTAATATGCAAGTGTAGATTCTCAGCATTCACTACCAATTTCATAGAAAACACGAATTTTTCCACAAATGTCTAATTTTAGTGGTATTTGATGTAGTGGGATTCCGATTATTTTACAGTTCCGTTAACTGATTTTCTATTTATTAATATAAATTTCTTTTCAGAGACAGGATTTTTGCTTTCTTTGTTTTTTTTTCCCATCCCATTCTCAAATTTCTTGAATATCTTCTCCTTATATCATATATGAAATTAAATTTTACTCCTCAACCCCCGCCCCCCAAACTAGTGTCTTAAAAAGTAGGCTTATCTGATAGCCTCAAGACACCTATAATTGTTTCCATGTATTTTTTCACAATAGATCTAGTTTAATGCCATGTCTGACTTCCTGCTATAATCTAGATTTTCCTGGTGTGTTTTACAAAGACCACAATAGATAGACATCTTTTATTGGAAGAGTACCAGTTTTGTGGTAAGTTAAAAAAGTGAAATGCAGAGAGAACTGTTACTACTAAGATCGTGTTAACTATGAAAATATTATTTCTCATTGGAGGCATTTAAAGTAATCTTTTTAAGAAATATGGCTTTGTCTGGATAAAAAAGTTGTGTACACAAGTAAACTGTGATATAAGCAATACCCTAACTCATTAATGACAACTGAAAGACGCCTCTTGACTTCTGAGGATGACAAGTGTACTTTATCAGAGGTATAAATAAGTGCTAAAATCACATTTGATCCAGATTTCTGGAGCTTAATAATATGTTTATCTTCTTCCATTGATAAAAGCCCACTAGTGGTAACTCTTCCCATGTTAAATTTATGCCACTCCTTAGGAGTATGTTGCCTAGAAAAGCTTTGAGAAAAACTGGCCTTACTTTATACCCTAGTCGCAGGCTGAACGGGCTCTGATGCCAATGAGGAAAATAGTTTTCAGGAAGCATCCCTACTTGTTTGTTTGTGGGGAAAAGATGGGTTAAACTGGAATAAATCATAAATCACTGCGGCGTTCCATCCTTAGTTTCAAGTCCACACTGAATAGATAAAAATCTGGTTATTACAGAAACAGATGAGAAAAATCATCCCGTGGTTTTCTGCCCTGTGCGCGTGATCTGTATGGACCAGAATAAAACTGAAATAGCTGGTTTTGTTACTACGTTACCTATTTCAGTAAGTCTGGACAACCTGCTGAGTAGTCCTCAAAACCACTGAAAGTTAAAACTGTTCCCAAACCTAGAAACCCTTCATTTACCTGTTGTTCCCACTTGACTTAAGATGTTATTTGTTCTATTTGTCAAGTGGTTTTTTGTCAGAGAGCATTTGTTTTCTAGCTTTAGTAAATTCATTGGCGATACTGTGTGCGTAGTGTTTGTCTCGGTTTTGTTTACCGTAGATATTAGTGACTAGAAGTAATCTGGAAATGTTTGTATTGTGTCATTTGGTTTGACTACGCTGATTACCGTCTTTTTCCCAGTTCTCTACACTAAGGTTTTAAGATGTGGGTTCTGTTTCAATATTAAAAATTCAAAAACCAAAGTTGTCCCATTAATTCAGTTAAGCCTCCTCACTGTACAAAATTTAATAAGTATCTCATCTTGAAGTTTACTTGCATGTGCATGCTTAGTCTGATTATGTCTTTTCAGAATAAAAAAGGAAAATATTAAAATTAGATATAACTTGGATTTATTAGGAGGCTTTTCGTGTTTGGTTTTACATGTAAAAGAAATTGGGGAAGGAATAAGGAGGATGCCATTCATTGCATATTTAGCTGGGTAAAGTTGCCAATGTTTTATTACAGAGCTGTGAAGTTTGTTTTTTGGTTTTGACCTGTGACAATAATCAGGTGTGACACAAAAGGGTGCGTGTATGGTCATCAAGGACTTGGTAGTTGAATAAGCATTTTTATAGGTGAACGATACAAACAGGTAGTACTAATGCCATGCATTGTAATAATGACTTTCTGTATTTAGCTTCTGTTTTGCCTTATGTACGACTTCTCTTCTTGTGAGACGAAATAGAAGTTAATTAATAGAAGCTACATTTTTGTATATGTGTGTCTGAGGAGGCAAAGTTCATAAAAGTTTAATTTTGTTTGTATTTTGAAAGTTTTACTTTAACAAAATACGTCTAGATATTTTTAATCTCTTGGTGAACAGCAGTTGAAGTGGAAACAGTGAAAAATAAGGTCACAGGAGGCCCATAGCCATCAAAGAGTTGAGAAGAGGATTACAGTGTACTGAGCGTGGTATCTTTGACCAAAATGTAATTGTAGCCTGGAGTGAAAGACAAACTACTCTCAGGCATATGAAAAATGGTGATAGCCAAGCACAGTTAAAGAACTAATTTTGAAATCCTTTATAAGCTCTTCTATATAAGACTTATACAGAAGTCCCTTATAAGCTCCAAAATAAGTTTGTACTTAATGAATAGCTGGGGTTTATTCATAGTTTTATATGTGCAGTGTGTTACTTAGTATATACTATCTTAGTTTTAAGAAAATTTGCCTCCCACACTTGTAACATCTCTGTGACTGTTGCACCTTTCGCTTTGTGTTGCAGCTTGGCATTATATAAATGTGACCGGAACAATGTTGTTTGTCTTCTCCCTTCCACCTCCCCACCACCCCCCAAGACACTGTCAGCTGGCTTGGTGAGGTGCCCAGGACTTTGCCATGTATCTTTTCTAGCACTCCCTCATAAACACAGTGCTTGGTCATATTGACTCATAAGTGATTGAAGAGGCCATATTCTGTAAGGCGCTTATTCCATAGTTTGAATGTCTCATAGTGAAAAGCAGTTGCTAGGTATGATTGTGTGTCAAATGTTATGTAAAATTTGTGTTTATATTAGCTGTGCCTGATAAGTGAGATTGCTTTTTCCATGCTGATAAGCATTTTTGGTTTTATTTTCTTCCCTTAAACTGAATGCAGTCCAGGAGCTGATTGATACAGGCTTTTATTACTAAGCCTTGTCCATACACCTTTGCTTCTACTTCTCGTGCTGCTTCAGTCAACATCCATCATAGTCCTATGAAGTAAACTTAGATAAATATCATTTGAATGAGCTTTGACTTTCTTTTGGTTGTGCTAATCTGATCAAATGACTGCATTTTTAAATATCCAGAGGTCTAATTTCATTCTCCTGATCGGTAATGCTAATAATCATTTTAGTTGTATCATATTACTGACTATTTCAGTCAAAAGGACCGCATGTGATTATCGCATTATGTATAGTTATTAGTGAGATGAAGAAAAATAGCTGAGTTAAACAACAGTCTGATTCAACTGAATTTTTTCCTCATGGGTATCAAATAATTTTTGTCAGATTTGAAAGTGCATGAGAAAGTAAACCCTTCAAAGACAGAAATTTTCGGAAGATCAGATGAAGTAGCCAGGTCTCAAACAGTGAACTTCTGCCTCTTATGTAAAAGGTAATTATTGGGAATAGTGTTAGATACTATTTTTAATCTGTGATCGATACATACGGCTGGGCTGTAATTATTTCAAATTCTGTATGACTTGTTTTTTTCCCCAAATAGACATATTACTAAGATTTACACCCCTGTAATTTTCAGCTTCTGATTGTGCTGGGTTAAATTTCCCTGTTTAAATGTGCAATGTGAGTTCCAGCCTCCTTGTTATAGTGACCCATTTGATGAAATAGCGAAAAAATATTATGTACATCTTACCTCTATTTGGTTTAGCCTATAGCTCCTGTATTAAGCTTTTTTTATAGAGCAGATGTGCCCTTTTAAAAGGCACATTGAAACTTGTCTACCAATGGATTCCACGTTTTGAGTTAACTATTTCATGTCTGTCTTAATGCCAGTAAGGTGGGCAAATAGTCTACTTTCAGAGTTCCCAGTACCAAATTGAAACTGCCACATCCAGGTGACACAAAGCATTGATCCAGCACAAAGATGATTCTGTGCCTCAAAGGTTTTAGAACGTTTTTCGATGGCCTGACTGGTACTGGCAGCGTGCATGCTGGATCAGCTGGCACGAAGTTCGTAGAGAATCATAAAGCTGACAGAACTTCAGATCGTGTGTGCCAGGCCAGTGGGCATGAGCGCAGCATGGACCATGGTCCTGCTGTGTGATGGCCAGTGCACACACCGGTGGTGGGGACCTCTGAACCACAGCTGTTGGTGTCAGGGCCTGTGGCTGTAAGTGACTTGGGTGCATATACATACCTGGTGCTCACATTAGCTGCTCGTATTCACTATTACCCGCTTCGAAATTCATTCAGCTGCCACTTAATCTGTGGATATTTGGAGATCCCCAGGTATCACATTCCACCTCCAAACAGTCATATACTTCTGGGTATGTATGATTGCCAAACCTTGCAGTCTGAGGAGTCAGGGACATAACCCGTTCCTGACCCTCATCTGGGTCAACAAACCATTGTTTTCCATGAGAACCTAGAGTGTAGAACCATGCGATTATATTTTCTTTCCGAAACAGACCACCACCTTACCCAGTAGGTTTTCCATTTGATTGCAAGGATCTTATGCCTGCTCTGTTTTAATTCATTTTGTGTTAAGATTCACTGAGACGGAGGCAGAGAGCAAAAGGGGCTCTCTTCAGTGCGTGACTCAAGTCATATTCTAAATTGGATTAAAGTGAAAATCTTGCTTTTCTTGAAGAATACCCTCTGACTTGTTCTATGCCAAGAGCTAATGCTCGCACATCCACAGTGCTCAAGCCTAACCCCCCAAAAGTGGAAGTACCTCTGCTTGGCGGAGCGCGGGGTGTTAGACACACTTTCCTGTTCTCCAGGGTGTCTCCTCCTTCAGTGTGCTGGAGCGTGGATGTCATTTTGAGGTGTCTTACTTTTTCCTGGGTGTGTATGCTTAAAATACGTATGCGCTGGGTTTTCCTGGGAGTGCTAAGAGGAGAAACCTAGAAATGTTCAGTGAGGCTTAACGTTGCAGTGCCGAATCTGTTTATGGATCTTGGCTGGAAGTTGTGAAGCATGACAGGCCATTGTTTCGTGTCATACACGGAACTGCTACTCTGCTCTGGTAAAGCAAGGAGGGAGAGAAGGGTGAACAGTGCAGTGATGTGTCTGTCAGGTCCTTCTCATGCTGAGGTCCAAGCGCCAGGAGAGAGCTGGGCTCCCTGTTCTTGCCCTTGGAGGTGTACAGCGGGGTTGGACCATTTCCCTCGTGGCAGTTCCCCAGCCCCGTCCCTCCCCAGCCCCCATGCCTGAGCTCTTTTGGCTTTGCTCATTGATGTTTGCCAGTAGGTTGTCCTCTGTTTGCTGTCCTTCACAGATGCAATTAGTTTTTGATTATTCTTATGTGCTTTTTTTTTGTAATTTTTGCCTAACTGTAGTGACGACCCAGATGCTCTGGATGTTTTCCAGATTAGCTTACTGATAATACTTGAAATGCAATAATGGAAAAATTCTCTCTAGTTCTGTCTGTCATCATTTGTCAAAGAAAGTTCTTTTTAGTCATTAAATCTGCTGAATTGATGGTTATCTATTTAAATCTGTTGCCAAAGTAATTAACCCTGAAATCTAATTTCCCTGCCAAATCAATTCAGTTTTTTCCTGGAATTATTGTTGAAAGACAGTAATTCCTGCCAGTATAGACCAGGGCCTTTGAGAGAACACCAAAAGAAATTTTAGAGGTGTGCCATTTTCTTCCTTGCAGGCTCAGTGGAAGAAGCAGTTCATTCTCTTTGCTCAGTAAAGATGTCTCTGGGCAAAAGTGGTAATAGACTGTGTAAGAGCAAACATGTAGTGGGGGTGCATAGCTCTTGTTCGATAGAAATTTGAGGTGGCCCCACCCCACAGCTCAGCAGGACACTGATCCAGTATTTCTTAAAAGAAAAAATAAATATGGAGTCATAAATACAGATGAATATTTTCTTTTTTTCCCCAGAAGGCTCATGGCTCAGTTCTGAGGTCGAAACAGCATAGGGCTGGCACACTGCAGCGGGAAATGAAGGGGGCGAGACGGAGAGGCAGGAGGTCAGTGGGACCAGAATAGCTGGAGACAGTTATTGTTAGGTCCAATTTAGGTTTTTCTCTAGTTATGTAGATTAAAATATCATTTTTCAGAATTGTGGCACAGTCGGGGATTTCTGAGTAAGGAAACTACCTGCTGTTTGTTTCTACTGTGTTCCTAGGAAATCTAGCTTAACTCATTATTTTTGTAAATAAGGAAGATCGTAGCAAATAATTATTCCAAATAGCATCGCTGACAAATCACTGATACCTTAACATAAATATCCTTCAAAGGCCCTAAATACTGGCTGACCACTTCAGCTGAAGGACAGTGCTTAGTCACTAGTGGGAAGATGTCATGAGACTTCAAGACAGTGTTGATGGCCTCAGTAGGCACAAGTTTTTCTGTAGGCCTGAAGTGTAGGTAGTTCACACCTGGCCCAAGAATGCTATAAAAATTTTAACACTAGGACTATGTTTTTTCATACTTAAAAAAACCACAAACCACAAACCCTTCTGTTTCCGTCGAATACAAATGTGGAGTGTTGTTCACTAATTGCAAGAGATTTCTCTAAACATATTCTTTTGTCTTTTCAATTAATATTTTTAAATCATAGCAGTCAAATAATGCGTTACAATCCATAGTAATTTCGAGACCTTTCCATTTTTATGGAACTTAGGAAAAAAAATGTTGATCTTCTCTAGTTTTCTTTTTTTTCTCTCCTCAGAAGATAGTACTTTTGCAGAGGAGAAAGGTGCAATTCCAATGTGAATTTTGTGCTTATATTGCACCATGCAGCGAAACTGCTAAAGGTGTAATGTTTTTAATCATGTGTGCCTTTGGAAGGACACCAACACTGTATCAATGTCCTCTAAAAGGGGAAAAAAAAGAGAAATAGCGTACAATTACTCAGTTACCTTTTTGCTGCTCTTTCTGCTCTTGCTTGGCAAAAGAATTTTTAGTCTCTCTGACTGTATGTGGCTTGAGACTGCTTAAAGAATAAGTAGCTGAAATGTCAGCTCATGCCAACATCTGCACTTACAAGAAGCCTCCTGCGTCCATCCGATATTGATCTTACACGTAACAACTAAGGAAAGCAAAATCAGCAGGTTCAGTTCAGGTTCTCAAACTAGTCCTGAATTCTTTCTGGTTTTAATATTGCAAAGGGTTTGATCCTTACTGAACTTTAATCATGTATCTTCTCAAATGGCTTAAGGAAAAGATTTGGAATCAAGAGACTTTGTTTCTTTTTTCTGGACATTCTTTGTCCAAGGATGCAAAAAATAAAAGTCACTGGGGTCGTCATTGTACAGGTAGCACAGGTTGGGACCTTGCTAGAAGTAGCACAGGTTTAAGTGGACAGGTGGCAGGACAGCACGGAGAAGATGTACTGGCTCTGGAATCTGGAAACAATGTGGCTGTCAAGGCTCATGCTCTGCAGGCTGTGGTTTTGTTGTTGTTCTTGTTTTTTTAAATCCGCTTCTCCCCATCATACAAGGCCTCAGATCACTATAAAGGCCAGAATTACAAACTTGGAAGAAGTGAAAGGGGACAGGTCCACTGGTGAGTCTTAAGACCTGGTTTAAATGCAACTTCTGGATCACTAAGCCACTCCAGACTCAGAGCGCTGGGAGGGTGCCCAAGGGGAAGACCTGCGTAAGTGTGCTGATTCCTGGATTCTTTTACGTGCGATACTGTGTGAGTTACTGGATACTATTCAAAAAAGAAGGCTAGGTGAGATGGACTGCTGGTTTGGCTCCTTGTGGTGATTGCTATGAATCTTACTAACTCCTTTTCAGCTCAAAGAGGTTGAGCACAGTCTACAGAGAGACATTGACTTACCTTCAGGTTTTCAAACACTTCCATTTTTCTAACTCCAAATTGGAATACTTTGTTATTTTTGCAGATGTTTTTACTTATTCTATTAATTTATGTAACATGACAGCTGGTTAGATCTGTTATTGTTAAATTAGGCTTTTTAGGTCAATTGTAGAGGGATGGTGGTGGCTTTCCAGAATTCTGAATCCATCAGTACGACGTTGACTCAAACCTAAGCAGAGGATTTCAGTGTTTTAAGTGGCTGCAGTTGCTATTCCATACAAAAATGTACAACACTAACACTTTATTCTTTCCTACGCTTCTTGTTCTCCTAATTTATCAACCCTGACTGTAACATCTTTACAATTATGAATCTACAGTGCGTAAGCATATAAAAATAAAGTTGTTGAAAGAATAGAAAGGCTACCCTTTACTGCATACAAATATTAAGAACATAATTAAGTAGGTGGTTGAGGAAATCTGATTTGTAATTTGTTTCTATAAATATTACTGTGAGCTGCCATTTATGCCTTTAATGAGATTTATTCTTGAAGATCTTGACTTCTGTCAAATGGTTTACACTGGCCTAAAACCACATTATTTATCTTTGGGTTTTAATGTGACTTTCTCTATCCACATCTAATACATAACATAAAGAATAACTTCCCACATTTAGCGTGAATCAGGTTCTTTTACTGGGTGTTGACACTGACCTTATGCTAACCTACTGAGAAACTGAAAGAAGCAGAAATGAAAGGTGTCACCCTTAGAAAATTACAAATGTAAAAGCAATTTTAACTTGTGATTTTCGTAGCTGTTAGCCCCTGATTTTGACATTATTTCAGATTGTCTTTATTTAAGGAATAACAGCTCTTCAAAATATGTCACATTTAAAACCCGGGTGACAAAAGAGTTTCTATTTCCAGAAAAAAAAATGGTATGTTTTTTAGGTTTCTCTGCACCAAAAAATAATCGTATAATGTTAAATCTTGTATGTCACAAGCTGTGATATGGGGGTAGCTCATTTGTTTCCACTGGCTTGTTTGCCAGGAGAAGGGGAAGTCTTCTGAATTCTATTTTTAACGTTAGAATTGTATTGTAATTCTTGCATTTAATTCACTACCTGGTGGGAAGAACATTGAATTTTTTCCCCGTCGTTGTAGTATACCAAGCTTTTAAATGCATTTCTTCTGTGCTTTCCTGCTCAGAGACGTTTTATAAAATATGGATGGGTTTATAGATAGACCGATCGGTTGATTTGGGTGTATACATATATTTGTATAGATATATAGATACACTCATATGTACATATATGCGTACATGTATATCAGACAAAGCAACAAATTTTATAGACAATGGAAGTTGCAGGGTTTATCTTCTAGCAATGTGGGAAGGTATTTTTGCTCTTTGATTATGGTATGACAGCATCCCTATCTTCAGGATGTCAAGTTATCAAGAGAGAATGTACATGTTTTTTGAGACAGCTGGTAGAATCTAATAATGTTTGAGGACTAAAAAACTCAGTCTGTTTCACTGTCTTCTCAGTTTACTTCTACTACCATTTACAGGATGTGAATGGCTTTTAGGCATTCTGATATTGATGATAATTTCTGCTCAGGTTACTGTTTTACAGTTAAAAAGGTGATTATTATGTTTTTCTGCTTTCTAGTTTTGCCTGTGACTGGGACTATTCTAAATGGAAATGTCATTGAATGCTTTATTTTTTCAGTGCTTTATAGAGATTATGGTGTTTAGAAGTATGGCCTCAGTTGCATTTCTAAACTAACCATAAGTCCATTGAAGAGTTGCATGTGTTTAGCAAGTGTAGATGACGATTCTTCAGCAAATCTTAACAGCAATTTATAGTAGAGTTTTAAATGTATTAAATGTGAGGAGATACAAATATTGACTAAAATCGTTGATAGTAACTAGCTAGGAATGAAGAGAACTGACTCTGTGAATCTGCCTATTAAATTTGGCTGGAGATTCAAATGTGCAGCTCAACAAAGTGGGAAGACACTTAGCATATTACCAGTTTGGAGGAGCAGACAGATACCTAGTGGAGGTGGTTATAGACTGCACATATTTTAGCTAGAGCAACAGAGATTTTTCTTCCTTTACTCCTACCTCTGGTATTTTCTAAATACTCTCTAAATAAATGTCCATGCAGCAGCAGTGAACCTTATGAAATAGCTGTACATACATGAAGAAATCAATAGTAGCTTAGTATACAAATATCTAACCTAAAGCTGAAGTTAACAGTAAATTAAAAAAAAAAAAAAACCACCCAAGTGGTTTCTGTAAAGTCAGTAAAAATCATTATATAATCATAAATATGATAGTATATTTGTGTATTACAGTCATGTCCTATCTATGTTATGAGCTGGGTACATTGAAAAAATGTCTTCTCTGGCTGAGAAATGAAACCTTTGCAACTGTGTTTCTAAAGTGTGGTTTTCGTTTTCAGTCTGGCATGCAGTAGAGAGAATGGATGTGGACACGTATAGGGGACAACTTCTATTTGCCACATATCTTTATTAAACTTTCTGAAAGGGAAAGTTGTCTTTAAAGCCAGTAGGCTTTATTACTACTGTATCTGACCCGAAGCTTGCGAGAATTACATAGGGTGGATGACTGGTCCTGCTGTGTTGTGTTTGAAGAACGGATTGCTCACTGGTGTTTATTCTTTCTCATCCACTTAAACCTCCAGACAGGTTCTCTGAAGTTGTCCTCCTCTTGATGTGGTTGCATTCCCAGTCCTGGCTAGTGCAGGCCAGCAGTAGAGGAACAGGACTTCTTCACTGGTGGTAGAAAGTTGAAATGGGCTGCTGCATTCTAACACTGATTTTGGAAGCATTGTGCTTTCTACAAAGAGCTACTGGAGCAAAACCACTTTTCTAAAAAGCTAAACTTTTCTATAGTAATATGTAATTGAATAACAGAATTCCGAAAAAGAGATTACACTGTAATTTTATTTTGTGATGTGTTGTTTGCAGGGAAAGTTTTACATTCTGTTGATGCGTGGGGTATTTTGGATGTGGAGGTATTAGAATGTTTATTTTGTCGTTCCTTATAAAAACTAGTTTTCCAAATGGAATGTGGAAAGGCCGCAATTTAGACTAGTAAATACAAAAGCCTCAGTCTTGAACATGAAAAAACAACTCAGGCAGCATCTGTTTTTACCTCACCTGCACTGCCAGGTGATCATCTTGATACCTGTTTTATATTCTAACATAAAGGTATCTCAGCAGATTATCAAGATTTAGATTTCTTGTCATATATCCTATGCAGGTCTAGAATGTACTGTAGAGGGTATAAAATGAGATGTTTGTTTCATTACAGCTTTTGAGTCTCGCATTTTTCTGTAGTGAAAGGAAAGAGAAAATTCTGTATTAGACTCTGAATTTGGCAGCTGTTACTTTCAGAAGCCAGAGGCAGGTTTGAGTTTTACTGTTGGATTTTTTTTGTTTGGTTTAAATGTTCCCTGAGGCGGGTGTGGTCCGTGTCCAGTGGTCTTTTCTAACATTTTGCCAAGTATGTGGAGAAAACAACATGTGTCTGTGTCCTGGAATGAGATACTTGATTCTGTGAAAGGGGAAGGATGGAGGAGATTGAGGCATCTGTGACAAGTTTATTTTACCACTGTGTGAAAGAAATCAGGCTTTCTCTTTCTTTTGAGGATAGCTGGTGGGCTGAAGGTGGGTTTTGTCGAGACTGAATTGGTAGAAAACAGACAGGCATGAAGCCAGCAGAGGTACAAACCATTTCTTGAGCCAGGTTCCTGATCTAGGAAGAAGAATCATATGTTCCCTCATATGTCAAGTACTTCAAATTTCCAGAAGCTAAAGTTGACAATAAAATGCTTACTTCTAATGTGCGTTTCGTGGAACCTGACCGTTGGTGTGTCAGTAGTTCTGCTGAGCTGCTGAATTTCATGTGACTTCTCGGTACTATTATGTCCTTGATTTTGAATTTAAGAGTCTGTTTCTCCTTCTACCAAGAAGGCTGACTTAAATCATTTCATAGGAACAGAAAGGTTTTTCTCTGGAACTGAATCCATGAGTCTAAATCAATTAGTACCCTGACTTAAAAAGGGGGGAAAAAAAAAACAACGCAAATAGGTATTTCCAGAATAATTTTTTGTAGGAAAATATTTACAGTTATTTACTTAATTCCTGTGGATGACATTTAATTTCAGTCTACATTTTAACCTTTTATCTTGAGCTTTTCATGAGGAATTTAGTATTATTTTACATTTGTTGCAACGATATTGTGCTAGATTTGCCATTTTATGGGCAATGGAGAGGTAGGAAAACTGGCCGGAATGCACTTCTGTTAATGGATTATGCCATTTCTGGATAGCAGTGGAAAAGGCTGTATTGGATTGCATTTTTCACTTTAGTACAGTGACTACTGTAGTAGTTTTTTTTAAAAAAAAAATGTTAAGAACTTGGTTTTGGGAAAAAATAGCATTCACAAGTGGTTGAAGTTTGGATTGGTCATGTGGTCGTGGTTAGAACCCCAATTCTGCTTCCATGCATCCAAGCCATTTGTAAAATCTTTGCTGTTTCATTAGACTGAGGTCAAAGCTGTGTTTGTTAGTGAGCGTAGAAATGCTAGCACTAGTACTTGCATGAGCATGAAGTTTGGATGGAAAACTCCTGATGGTAGTGGGGAAGTTGTCCATGTTAGGGTGCGAAAGGTGGTCATCACAAAATAAATTGAGTCATTTTCTCATCTGTACTACAGCATTCTCATGATGTGGTCACATCAGCTTGATCTGATAAATTTTGCCCCATAGTTGATCCTCATAAGGTGGTAAAATTGTCAGTGTTGCTGCAGCTTTGCTGATGTGGAAGAGCTTTTGTTTGCTTAGCTAGTTTGTGCTGTTTGCTCAAAGAGTCGGTGCTCTGATGCCGGCAGAAAAGCTCCTCCTGTCAGCATTTACTGCCTGTCTGCTACGAGGACTCTGCTGACACAGCACTGGTGCTGTAAACACTAGAATAGAATACAGGCAAAATTAAACTGAGAGTTAGAGAATAATGAAAGAGGTTTTAGGGAAAGTACAGCTCAACAGTAAATTAGTTGTAGATGCAAGTCTGCTTCCTGCTGCTGTTCTGGTAGGTTTTAACAGAGGCTTATGTTTCTACCTCTCTGAAAGAAGTAATAAAGTGTGAACTAGGGCATACAGGCAGGAAAGTCTTCTGTGAACTTGTAGTGCTTTCACGTGGAGAGGAGGAGGGAAGGAAAAGCTTAAAAGCTTAAGAATCAAATGGGAAATCTGAAGTTGTCATATGAAGCAGTCTGTATATTCATACCATTGAGGTTATAAATAAATGAATAAAAGAATTATCTCAAACTCTGCTCATGTCTGGACAATATTCATAGACCTGTTTAAAATAAGGAGATGGCTTATATCTGAATTACTGATCTCTAAGAAGATGTAGAGTTCTCCGGTGATTTATTTGATATCTGATACTTCTCGGTATATTTTCAGAAGGAGAAGTGTCAGTAGAGATTACTTACTTCAATATTTTAAGATGAAAGGAAAACAGGGATTTCACTATAAAAGCTAATTTCCCAGTCCCAAGGGATGGCAAAACGCATGATTTATACTGAATTGAACTCAGCATATATGCTGGTTCTTTTTTGCTTATGTGACATTGTCAAGGGTATTTTGAATACACTTCAGATGTGATCAGACTTGCTAGAGCAGACTTTCAGATCATGCTCCTTTTTACAAAGCATATTTGCTTTGTATTAAATACTTATGCGTGGTTCTAAACAAAATTTTGTTAGTAATATATGATGCAAAGTGTTGAATCTTTGGCTATATTAACATCTTCCATTTTAGCTATCAGTAGGCTTGCTAATTTAGATATTTTAATGAATGAGTCATAACCTTTGTATAATAGCACCGAAATTATAATTGTCATTTTATTATATACACAGATGTACTTTTAGTAAAAAAAAAAGAGTTTAGGGTGGGGAGAAGCTGTTTGCACACTTAAGTACAAAACAGCAAGAAAATAATCTAAACTAAAGGTTTTGTTAAATACTTGGTATAGTGTTAAATACAAACAGTTTTGCGGGATTTGGAGATCAACTATATAGATTTTTGTATTATCTTTTCATCAGAGATATTACAGCTCTCCTTTCATTTATCAATTTTAGGTATTCAGCATAGTTTCATGTAATAGCCAGTTTGTAAACTACTGGAATTCGCTTTAATAAGTGTGTGGGCGGGATGTATTGTACCCTACTCCTGTATTTTCTTCAATAATATTCAATGTCCTACTTATCATTTGAACTTTGGATGGATTTGCACATTGCTGATTGGTGAGGTTTAAAATAGTTCAGATGTAGATCGCAGACTGAGTGGCTTTTTGTTCAGAGAACATTTCTCCCTCTATCACACGGAGGAGACAAGGAAAATGTTTTGTAATTTTCGAAGCCAACAATCATCCTTTTCAGTCTTCTGAGTCTTCAAGGTGCCAGCAGAAAAATTTCTGTGCTTGTAGACAGGTACAGCGAAGCCTTCACTAGGACTAGCGTGTATTCAACTGAAAGGTATTTTTACAGTGCTTTTTTATTTAAGACTAACGGTGTAAGAAAAAATATTTGTCACAGTCATTATCTTACAACTGAACAGCAGCAAAACAAATAAATAGCACCTAGAGGTTAGCAAATATTTTGGAAAGTGACTTCTCTTTTGAACAGTTTGTGCTTGAGCTGCATTATATGCCATGGCATCTCAATGATTTTTCCAAAGAATTGTTTGTCTAATTTGTGTCATACAAATATTGAAAAAGCTTGATTGTCTGGAAACATCAGTGTTTTGTTCTGAAGGATGCTTGCTGCTTAATTGATTTCCTTATATGCGGATGCATAATTATTCCCTCATACCCCAACAGGTTTTGATGTCTCATTTTAATTGTGAAGTACCACAGGCACTGTACAAATAAAAATACATATCCAAAGCCAGTCTATAAATACTTCTCTACCCTTGGAGGTCTGCACAAGATCTAGGTATCTTGGAATTCTCAGGCAAAGTGTTGTTAGAAATCCTGGTCTCCACCAAACAGCCAGTCTGTTTTATGATATGATGATTCTGTGAATCAAAAGATACTATATTGTTGCAACAAAAACCTATGCAATATTGAGAAAGATTTTTTTTTTTATTATTATTATTTTCTGTCTTTTTTTTTTACTGGACAGGCAAATATAGCAATCACTCTGTTTAGAGCAATAAACATGGTAATTCCTCCTTTGGAGATGCATGTCTAGTAGAGACATTAAACCTCAAGAAAAATGTGGATCATGTAAAGAAAGCCCAGAGGAGACCAAGAACAAAATTGACCTCGTGGGGGTTTTTTTGGGTTTTTTTGTTTTTTTTTTAAGTTGGAAGTTGTGGTCTGCTGTTGGCATTATCTAGAGTTTCCTCCTGTCAAAGCCACATGCCTCTCTGGCTACAAGCCTGAAACACCTACGTTTCCAGGCAGACTAGAGCAGCCAGTCTCTCAGGGACTGACTTCTTGGAGAATGGCTGGGGAGGAAGTCAAACAGACTTGAGAAATATTTTTTTTTAATCTACATTCCGGCCCTCAGGCTAGTCTATTTTAACATACAAGCATTTTAAAATATTCTAATACCTGTTGAGAAAGGCAAATACTGAAGTGTCAACTTTTTGAAAAATTTTCACTTTTTTTTCTTTCATGAAGAAAATTATTTGTTGATTGAAAGGTACTTAAGGTATTAGAGCATTCTACTAGCATAAATAGTAGAATCTGCTGTACTAGAGATTGGCGAGATAAACCTCTGTCATGTATGGTTTAGGTAGAATTGATCCTGGTGCAGCAGGAGGCAGATCGCAAGACCTCTCTAGGTTTCTTCCAGACATTTTTATGCTTCTCCTATCACAAATTCTCTGCAGCTCATCACATCATACACTTCCCTTTGCTCAGAAGATTGCTAGAAATTTATTTATTTATTTTTCAATTTGTTTTTACCACGCAATAGCAGGCATGATGATTATAGGGCAAATGTGTTCTGAAAGGCAAGTGTAATTAGTTTCCGAAATTATGTCCCCTTGGTAGCTACTTTCTTTATTTCTGATACTAGTTGAGAAAAGGTTCTGTCCTTGTTGCCCACCAAAGAACACCAGCAGTCCCTAGGGCATTGCTTTAACAGCCTGGTATGTAAATGGAAGCAGGAAAATGTAAGATTTTTATTAGCAAGTGTTTTTTCTGGAAGAGAACTTACTTAGACTCCTGATATCTGCTAGAGAGAAGAAGTGAAGAGAGGTTCATGTACTGTGACTAGTTCCACTGTTTATGGAAGACAAGTTTGCAAACCCTCATGAATTTTGTATTTTAGTAGGCTATTGTGTTAGAATTTTACGGGAGGGAAAATGACTGTTTGTGTTTGATGAGTAGGAAAAGACCCTGCAGAGGAAGAAGACTGGCTGGTAGCCATCACCTACTTAGCTGGTTCCTCCTTTTGTTTTCCTGCCTAACCTGTTTTGGTTCAGGGGTAGGGGCTGGCTTTGTTTGTTTGTTTGATGTGAGGCTCATTTCTGCAAGAACCTGAAAAGATTCAGTGTTGATGAACTGCCCCAAGTAGTCTAGGAGTGCGTGTACTGGATCTTGCTTGCAATTAAATATACCCAGTAGTGAGACTGAGACACTACCTGTCTCTGAATCCTTTATGATCTTTGCCTGCTACTTAATATGAAATCTTCACTAAGGTGCCATTTGTCCCTGTCACTCCTTGAAAGGATTGCTTAGTCACATACGAGGGCTTAACCATTTCTAATGACCAAACGAAGTAAATTTTTATGTTGATGATTTTATATTACAGGACTTATAGGAAATATACCACGCTTGGGTCTCATCATAGATATTCATAAATTGGATGTTAAGGTTGAAGATTTTGTGAGAGTGATTGTTAATAAATGAGAGAATTAGTATTAGCTTAGCAGGTTAATTCAGCTGTAAGTATCTGACCAGAGGATTCATGGAGTTTCCTCCTATGCCGGTCTGAGTGTTGTACATCTCATTTTAAAGGTGATTTTTCTACCTTCTATATTTACATCTGTTCATCAATAAAAGATATGAAGTAAGAATTTCACTGGACAGGAACAGTTTGATACATAGTACCAAACACATGCAGGTGAGGTCTGTGAGAGTGTGGCATTCCTCCTCCTGTTCAAGTACACACTTTTTGCAACCCAAAATTTGTAATTTGGCAGAGGAAATTGCTGTCCAGTGTGAGTTTTGCTTCACATACTTACATGAGTAAAATCGAAGCATGAGAAAGAAGGGGATAAAAATGTAAACTGCATCTCTTTTGCTTGGAGATGGAGTTAGAATGAGAGGGAGGAAAAGGGGAGAAGTAAACCCTGAAGTTCGTATTTTAAGTTATGTCTTCTTGCCACTCCTACATGGGTTTCTATGGAAACAGAAGCAGAAACTGGGCCATGAGCAGCCAAGAATCCATTTACACTTTAAATTTACTGCTTGAGCAGCCATGCAGTTTTCTTGTCCAAATTAAATCATGATGGAGTAACACATGCTAAGTAAATTGGGGGTAAAATGAAAACACCAAATATTAAATATCCTTCCATGGATATGCCAAAAAAACCCCAGCTTTTTTCCTGCAAGACTTTAAAATGACAAGTTAGGTTGTATTTTTAAAAGAAGGTACTTACATATGGCTTTACAAATGCACATGGAAAGTATATTAAATAATGGTGTTATATTCTTCAGGTCATAATGTTATCTACTTTAATTAGGAATGTAGCTAACTCTCTTAGGCGGCTTAGCTGTGTTCATGCTTTGGATGCAGAAAAGAAACAAGTTGTACTTCCCTTATTGCTCATCTTCTAATAAATTTCATCATGAAATTCTCATGCACTAACACAGCTCGTGGATGTTGTATAATCACTCCTGACGTTTATTTATGTCTTAGTAGAAGATAAGATTGCTTATACTGCTTATGATAAAATATTGTCAGATACTTGCCAGTATTAGAAACTTTGGGAAAGTTATCAAGTATTTCCTGAAATTGTATTTGTTTGAGTTGATGTTTTCTGTTTTGGTTGGTTGTCCTCTTTTTGTTGATTCTTTTAATTCTAGTGAGCTTTGATTAGAAAAATGATAGTGCTTTTCTTATGCTTTTGAGTAAGAAGTTTTCTCTTGAAAATATACCCAAATTATATGCTGTATTTGGTTCTGTTTGTCAGTTCTTTAATTGCACTTGTTTCCTCAGTTGACCTTTCAAAATCTGGTGGAAACCTCAGACTTTTTTTCTCCAGTGCTAATAAAGCTGAGCTGTGGGTACACCTGGTTAGAAGACTGTGAGCAAGGGAGCAGTCTTGACTGAACGACGAGTTTGTAAACAGCTACAGGAGGGACAGGAACTAGAGCGAAGCAGTGATAACCTGTGCACCATCTGTGTGTGGAGGGAAGGAGAGAGGACAAACTAGGGAAAGAAAAAAAGAAGAATGGATAAAGACAACATGGGATGGATCGTGAGGGGTAGAGAAGGTGAAATGCTTAAACAGCAAAGACAAAGGAAGAGGGGAGAAGTTTATAAGGCAAGTGGGACTGGGGATAGGCTGGGGGGAAGACTGGGACTGGCAAAAGGTGGAGGCTAAGCCTGTGCTAAAAAGTTTGAGGAATGAAGAATTGACAAGGAGTATGGCACTAGGATAAGAAACTGTCCTGGGTTAAAGATAGTTACAAGGCCTCTTCAGAGCCTGATATGGCAGGTAGGAGAAATGCCAGAGAAGTATTTAATCTGTATTTGGGAACTCTCTCAGCCCATTGCTATATTTTTCCAGGGTGCTGAACCAAGCCAGAGCTGGAGTCCCAGCATGACTGTTCGCTCAGCCCTGTGGCAGGCATCTGCACAAGGGTGCTAAAAGGGACACCAATGCAGTGGGTTACCTGCATGGGCCTCAATGTTAAGGCAAAATGCAAGAATTTGTTTTTTCTTTGTGAACTTTATTTTCATTCATACTTAAATTATTTTTTTCACGCTGTTGATGGCTTTGGGTACTGCTGCCACCAGCTGAATATGCCAGTCATGAAGGTAGCGAGTGCTGGCAGTCAGAGCAACTGTTTTGACAGACCATGAGATGTGCAAAGAAAGCATTCCTCCATTTTCTCCTTCCTCATGGTCAGGCAGAAACACTTGTGTGAAGACTGTACGGCACAGAGAAATTCCTCTGTGTAGGAATTCAAGAGCTGCAGCTGCGTGTGTGTGGTAGTGGTACATGGAGCATATTTTTTCCCGAGAGATGACACTGGTTGATAACAATGGGTAGTTTTGTTGTCTTGTGGGATATTTCATGAGTAAGGCCTCACAGACTTCTTACAGCTCTGGAGATTAGGGTCTGGTCCCTGCACCTAATTAAGAAACAGAGATGACTGATACAGTCGGTTTTAAAAAGCTTAGCAGCAAGTAGGGAATAGTGAATAGGGCAACAAACAGGGGAGTTCACATGAAATTGGTGGGGTTTGTTTCTTGTTATCCATTTCCCTGAGAAGGAAAATGTGAAAAATAATGCAGGCAGTGCCAAAATATCCAAGCAACAGAGAAGCACAGAGCAAGCTGGGGAGTGTTCATCATTCTTGAGTCATTTCCAGTGCAAGTTATTTGCATGTGACGTGGCGACTAATGTCGCTGTTGGATGAGAAGATGCATGGAGCAGAAATGTAACTGAAGATAATGGTTGTACTGGGTTTATGTGGCAAGGTTTTGGTAGCATGGGGGTGGGAGGGGTGTTCAGGGGTGGCCTCTACAAGAAGAGATCAGGGACTGCCCCCGTGTCACAGCAAGTCCCAGTCAGGTCCAAAATGGACCCACAGCTGACCAAAGCTGAGCCCATCAGCAATGCTGGTGGCGCCTCTGTCAAAAAGGTAAAAATATTGCACAGCAGTGGTGTGAGCGAGGAGAAAGAAAAAAATGTGAGAGGAAAAGTCCTGCAGACACCCAGGTCACAGAAGAAGGAAGGCGATGATGTTATTTAGGCACCACAGCACAGATTCCCCTGCAGCCTGCGGAGACGACCGTGCAGAAGCAGGTTGTCCCTCTGCAGCCCATGGAGGACCCCGCTGGAGTAGGTGTCCACACTGCAGCCCACGGAGCACCCCATGCTGGAGCCAGGGGGATGTGTCCTGAAGGAAGAAGCTGCAGCCCATGGAGACCCCACACCAGAGCAGACTCCTGGCAGGATCGGCTGCCTGTGGAGAGGAGCCCCAAGTTTTCTGGCAGTAACTGCAGCCCATGGTAGACCCAGGCTGGAGAAGGTGTGTTTGGTTTTGTCTTTGTTTCTCACCATCCTACTCTATTTTCAATTGGCAATTAATTGAATTAATTTCCTCAAGTTGAGTCTCTTCTTCCTGTGGCAATAGTTAATATGTGATCTCCTTCTCCTTCTCTTGACCCACAAGCTTTTCCATCATATTTTCCCCCCCTGTCCTGTATGACCAGTGAAAATAAGGCAGAGAAGTAGAGCTGTGGAATAGTTCTGGTCTTACAGAAAATGAGAGGGAAAAGCCAGAAGCACCTACTGTGTGGAAGGAAAGAAAGACTGTCCTGGTTTCGGCTGGGATAATTTTCTTCCAAGTAGCTGCTGTGTTTTGGATTTAGTATGAGAAGAATGTTGATAACACACTGATGGTTTTAGTTGTTGCTAAGAACTGAAGGACTTTTTTTCAGTTTCCCATGTTCGGCTGATGAGCAGGTGTACAAGAGCTGGGAGGGAGCGTGGCCAGGCGGCTAACCAAGCTGACCAATGGAAATATTCCATACCATAGACATCATGCTCAGTTTAAGAGTGAGGGCTGGCCAGGGAGCAAGAACTCTTTTCTGTGAGTTCTGTGAGTTTGGTGAGGTCTGTGAAATCTGCGAGTTCTGCAATATCTGCGAGTTCCGTGATTGCTGCTCAGGCACTAGCTGTGCAGTTGGTCATCAGGCAGGGAGAAAAATTGTGTTGTGTATAGCTTGTTCTGCATATTCTGTTACTATTGCTGTTATTATCCCTTCCTTTGTGGTGTTTTTAGATTGTCTTTATCCCAACCCACGAGTTTTACTTTTTGTCCATTCTCCTCCCCATCCTGTGGGGAGGGGCAGAGGAGTGAGCAAGCGGCTGTCTGGTCCTAGTTGCCGGGTTAAACCATGACAAAGACCAATCCACAGAGATTAGAAAAAAAGAAATAATTTAATGTGTCCAGTATCAGAGTCACAATAAGTTAGAAATGTTTTAAGAGGTGAAATGTGAAGATGGCTTTAAAGACTGTTACAGCCATCTGAAATTCACCGCCTAGAAGAGTTGTCAGTGGGGCCTTATGAAGAGAGTAGATAGATCTGTTAGGAGAAAATCTAGATAGCAATGTTGACAACAGGAGGAAGTAATACAAATGTGTTTGAGGAACAGAAAAGAGGCAATTTATTGTTATTACTACTGGAACAAACAGTACAGCCAGAGTCTTGCTGAAACAGGTATGATGGGGTGTGAAAAATGCTCTAAGTCATTGCAGCTTAAGTGATCTTCAGTGGGATTCCTCTAGAGAAATAAGTCAGAATCATGAAATGTTTTTGAAAATAATCTGAAGGGAAGATATTACCAGGAGAGACTTGGGACGTTTGATTTTCTTGAGATAGAGATGGCAGCTTTTGGGGTCACCTAGACATCTGCGGGACTATTATGCATCAAGACTAAACATACAATGCACCATCAGAAAGTTAGCAAAGAAGACTGGAAGAAGCTTACAGGTGTACAGAGACACTGAAATCCAATGCATGAGAATGCAGCAAAGCAAGACTTTTGTGAGTGTCGTGCAAAGCGTATAGCAGTAAATATCTGTTTCAATAGATAGCCAATACATTTAGATAGAGGAGAGTGCAATTTATTTTAGACATTCTGTATTGTAATGGAAGAATTTGGACTTCTGACATGGGACACCAAACTGAGCATGCTAGAAACCAAGCTGAATGGTCACGGTGGGCAGGAAGAGTTGAGGTGGGTTGACCTTGGCTGGCTGCCCGGTGCCCATCCAGCTTCTCTCTCACTCCCCGTCATCAACAGGACAGGGGAGGGAAATAAGATGAAAAAGTCTGAGAGTAAAGATGGGGAGATCACTTACCAATTACCATTACAGGCAGAAGTGGGATGGGGTCAGTCCATGACCGTTCAGCTCTGTCGCTCCTTCATCCTCACACCTGCTCCAGCATGGGTCCTCCACAGGCTGCAGTTCCTTCAGGGTCAACCTGCTCCAGCGTCCACGGACTCCAGTTCCTTCAGGAAATATCCACCTGCTCCGGCGTCAGCTCCTTTGTGGGCTGCGGTGTGGAAATCTGCTCCACATGGTCCTCTCCACAGCTCTGCCTGGAGCCTCCTCCCCTTCTCCTCCTCTGACCTTGCTGTTCGCAGGGCTGTTCCTCGCATGTTTTTTCCTCACTCCTCACGTGCCCATGCAGCATTTTGCCGTTTCTTAAACACATTTTCACAGAAGCACCACCAGCTTCACAGATGGGCTCGGCTGTGTGCTGTGGTGGGTCCATTTTGGAACCAGCCGGAACCAGCCATGTCTGGGCACGTGGCAGCCTCGGCCTCCTCCCTCAGAGATGCCCTGCAGCAGCGCCTGGCCGCAGACAGCCCCTACAGCAGCCATAAGGGGAGAACCAAGGACGGAAAGGTAGAATCTCTTTAAGAAAGAGGGAAATAAGTCCTGAGGGAGGTGACAGCTTCAATTAGCCAAGCGTTTCCTCGAGAAAAAGAAATGGGGGAGATACTGATCATTGGAATGTTCTAAACTGCTTTCATGAAGTGTGAAAGAGCTGAAGTAAAATAGTGTTGATGTGACTTGTACTGACCTCTGCATGCATCAAAATAGATGTGGAGATCAAATATATGTGGATTTCTGTAAGATTAGGGAGGAAATGAAAATCCGTGGGAAATGAGTGATTATAGGAGTCTTCTAAATCCCAAATTAATGGCCTTTGTGTGCTGAGTGAGAGTCTCGAGGAAAGGCTGGTCCGATAGAGCAGGTTTGAATTTGAGCGAGCCTGCGAGCTGCACCACTTTACGTCGGATTGCAAAGCAGAGACAAGCAAGTTTAAAAAAACCCAGACAATTCTAATATGGTTAAACATTGGGATTTTAGAAGGACGACGAGCTTTCAAAAATTAAGAAAATTAAATAGGAGAGTTAACTGGTCTGGAGAGCTTTGAACACAGAGGAGACAGGCTTGTGTCAAAAGCTTGTAGGAAAGACTGCAGCTTTACTTGCACGAATAAGGTCTTTAAGGAGGATTCAAGAGGAAGTAAGAATTGAAAGGGGGTTGAGAAGTAAGGAAAATCAAAAATAAAAAGAATGAAAAACAGAAACCTCTATGATTTGCATTTTGTAAGGCATATAGAAACAAATAACAAAAAATTTGCTCATTGTTATTAACATTTGGGACACATAGCACGTTCACACCTCTCTCAACATGTAGTATTACCTCTTCTTTAGGTCTGGAAACAAAAAAAGAGTGGTTTGCGTCAGCTTTCAGTAAGGTTCATGTTGTGCATGTGGGTGATTAGGTACCTGCTGAAAATGAGCCTGACAAGCAGCTACAGAGCTGGTAAACAGTATTTATGTTGCTTGGATTTGTCAAGACTCCAAGTATAATCCAGAAGGAAACATGAATAACAAACATAACATCTGTATTGAAAAAGATAAAATGTGAGATGACTGTAAGCCAACAGGTTTTCTGGTGGTCAATTGTATATGAAGTTTTAAACCAGAATTTTAAAAAGGGTAGGTAACTGAAAGTAAATGGGAAGTGGTATAAATGGCAGTGTGTTTTTTTTCAAGCTATTTTGTGAACACTAATGAAAAAAAGATTAGCTGGTTTCTTAAACAAGAGTAATGCAGGAGAGTCAATCTGTTTCGATTTAGCGTTTACTTTAGCATTCCACAGGAAATTATTATTAAAGGTGGAAAAAGTTGGATAGGAAGATGGCTAAGGGGTCAGCTACAAGAAGCTGTAAACAAAATACAGTTTTCGGGATGGATAAAGATTGTTAATGATTTTGTACGGTGATTAGAAGATATTCTTAGATGTTTTCTCATTAAATTTTGGCTAATTGCAATTGAGAGGGCTTGCTCAGACAGAGGAAAACTCATTATGCAGGGCAGATACAAAGATGGTGTCAACTGAATCAGTGAGTATGAAAAATTAAAAGTTGTGCACCAGTGCTAGGACCTGTAAACTGGGGGCGATGAGGAGGCACAAGAGCCAGAAATACTGGTCTGTGAAGAATGACTGCAGCTGCAGAAATTGTGTAGCACGGAAAGGTAAATGCAGTTCTGAGCAGCGCTGTGTGAGAGACATTCAGTCGAAACTGGGAAGTAGCAATTTCGTGTAATAACAGCTCGGCATCTGCCCTACCCAGTGCCCTCTTTTCCTCAGTCTGAATTCTCTGAAAAGGCTTATGAGTTGCCTTGGTCAGTCTAATAAAAGAACTATTCTATTTTTTTTCTGTAGCACGTACTTTCAATTTAATCAACATTGGTACCACAAGCTCTCAGAGCACTGCTGCACTCTCGAAAGAGCTTTTAGGTCCACCCTGATGACAACGGGGTCCTCCATGCAGTCCGTAACTCGGTAGTAGACATATTTCGCTTTTGTTATCATCTATTTACCTATCAGCAATAAATACGGGGACTTTGGAGAAAGTTTCCTTCTCATTTACGAGGAAGTTCGGTTGTCACATAGTGGAACTTACAAACAGAAGTACCTGTGCAATAAAACACAGGTCTCTTGTTGTCAGTGCTCGATGTCCTCTGGTCCCATAGATTACATTTTCTCTGGTATTAGGCTTCCCCTTTCTCCGGCTAGCTTCATTTGAATTTTCAGTAAGCTCAGCCTCTGACTAAGAACAGCTGTCTACTATGGTGGTTTGCCTTTTTGCTACTCTGCCTCTTTTGCATTCCCGGTGTGGAAGTATGGAGCATTACGCTTGCTTTCAAGGCACTAAAAGGCATGACTCATTCCTTCCCCTTTGTCTGCTTCTTAACCGGGTTCTACTGCATGGCTTTACCTGGAGCTTTAATAGTCTTTTGCAGGGATCTTGTCAAAAGGGCTTTGGAAATCAGAGTAAACTGTCAGGGAGTTTCAGTGATCTACGTTTCATTCTCCTCTCATTCTCCAGAATTAGAGCAGACACATGCCGAGGTTTTTCTTTGCAGCTTTCCTTTCCTAGTGTGTGGTGGTTTTATAGGTTTAACCTTAATTATTTTAATCAGTTTTCCTGTTACAGGTGAACTGAAGTGGACTGTATGCTTAGGGCTGCTGCAAGTACTTCAACTTAGAAATGCCACTGGCTCCCCTCTTCTGGAGTGGTGCTAGATTTGAATAGGTGCGTGTCTTTACTAGTCATTCTCACACATTTCAAAAGATACGTAAATGCTGTCACAGTACGGTTAACTTGTTGCTCTCCTAGCTAGAAATGTTCTACACTGTATATATTGTAATTGAGGAAACACAGATCATACGAGTTTGTTCCTTGAGTTCAAGACAACTTTTGATAACCGTCTTTGCATCTCGATAGAAAAAAAAAAAATCTGTTTTTAATTTTATAGCTGTTTGAGGTTTTTTGTAAGCAAAAATAAAATAAACACAATTATATGAACACGACACACAGGAACACATTAATTTGATTCCATCTGCTAAATACTTTTTGTGAATTTAATTGCACCCCGGTTCTTCTAAACACATTAAGACATATGTTCATAAACTAATTGAATATAGCTTCTAGTCTTGGCAGTAGTCCAATACACTGTTACATCAACAACAGTATTCTTAAGAATTATTTCAGTTGTAGTATGTTCAATGTTCTCTTCACCATTTTCAATGTGAAAATCCTGTGACAAAGTGAAATATAGGCTTATGAAAAGCTAGCTAAATATCCCAAATTAAATACTGTTTGCCAATAAGCTTTCTGGTTGGAATGTTACTGGTTTTCCATTTGTGTGTTTTCGCTGTAAATTTAATTTTGTAGCTCCTTTCAGATGTTTTTGTTGGGTTGCTCTATGTGGCTGCTGTAGTCTCAAAGAAATTCTTCCTTGTGTTTCTAATCTAAAAATATTTAAACATCATAAGATTTCTTATTTGTAAGATTATAGAGCTGGTTATCAAGATGTTTTGAAAATCTGCTTTTAAGCCCAGCTCTTGTTGTCGTTATGAATGTTGATTAATTTTACTAGATCAATGTATCAGATTATCTCTATAACAGATTGAAGACTTTTTTTTTTTTTCTTTTTTTTTACTGTTCACCTCTGCTACTTTCAGTGAACTGCTAAATTTTCTGGCAGTTGACTCTTCTAGGTCCTACGTGGTCTGTTAAGACTGACAGCAGTCTGAATTGCCTGTAGTAAAACAGAAAGACAGCATATATTTGCATGTAGAATGGACATTTTAAAGATTTCTCATATTTCCCAGCGGGTTAATTACAGAACCTTTTCTTCTCTGCAGTTAGTTAGCATGTAGGATCAAGAGGAGACCCTGAGCCCAAAGTAATCTGTATGCTTGCTAACACTGTGTCAAAAATTTTAAATTATCTAGCATGTAACTGTATTATGCAGATGCAAGTGTATTATTGAAGGAGAAGAAATAGGAGTAATTGCTTCCTGGTTTTGAGAGGGGATGTGCATTTGAATGTCAAGGCACGTGTTCTGGCTTGTGCGGTGAAGTTGCAGTAATCTTTATATAGTCAATGTCATTGCCTTCTCTGCATTATAAGTTGTAGAAGTGCAACTGGATACTTTGCATATCATGAAATTAAAAATCATGTAAATTGCCTTTGAATTTCGTACTGTGTACTGAGTAGGTCTCAGCCCAGTATTAAGTTAGCTTGAATAAATGTACAAAGAAGTGTTATTACATGTTGTTAGTATTTAAAGGCCAGGAGTTGCTTATAGCGCTTGGTCACTTAAATGAGTTGGTAAAGATACAGGAATGTCATATGTTACGTTTATCTGCTTAAATATTTATGGATTGGGTTATTTTCAGAATAGTTTTAAATAATCCATCAGGTACACCTTTTGACCAAAGTATTGCTTATGAGTTACATTTTGATTTCATAATCCTTTCTTGCACAGAATCACAGTACACGTTAAGAAGTTTCCTTCTGAATGCATGAAAAATGCCTTACAGGATGCAAGACCCCTGATAGGGCACACTGCAACTCATCGCTCTCTCCTTTTTGCATGTAGTTAATAGGTACAGAATTAAACCTACTTCTGCTAGTAACTGGTTTCATGACCTTAGCTGAAGAGTAGAGCAAATATTAGTAGTTCCATGATGACAGTTTCTATTCCATAAGGTAAGAAATAATTACAGAATATTTTCAGACTTTTTTGCGGGGGTGTACATGTCAAGGAGGTATCCAGTCGTACTCTCCTGCCCCAAGGAAAGATGAGACTATACCTAATGTTATATGAAACATTAGGCATGAAATTGGACTGAAAGCCTTGAAGAAGTGTTTGAAGATCAGGCTCTTTAGTATGTTGATATGTTAACGTACTAGAAATAATATAGCAGAACTTCAAAGTAGCATTTCTGAGGGAAGAGGGACGAAGGAAGAGTGTAATATGCTAATAATTCTCCTTATTTGAAAGTTAAAAGGACACTGAAACAGCAATTGCACTGTTCACTGCATGCTGTTAAATGACAGATAATCTCTTCTACGTCCCATTTTTTCCTTAATAACTAACCTTTCCTTTCTCCTCCTGGTAGAAATGTGTATGTGATTCACATATTATGTGAGTAGAAGCAAAAGTATATGCTATTTGCTACAGGTGGAATATTGAAACCAGAGTTCCCTTTTTAACATAGTTGCAGGTTTATGGAAGTTTGCACTGATTTGTATTTTTCCTAAATTCTCAGCAAGAGGAAGATAAAAAAGAAGGAGGCACAAGCACTCTGCTATCCTGAGCACTTCAGAATATGCTTCAAAGGTGTCTTCTCTTTTACATTACTGTGCCCCTGTGGTATAATGGCAAAGCCCCCATCAGCTGAAATTGTCAGGCTGGATTGCAGTAAGGGACTGCTAAAATGTCAACCTGAAAATCTAACCCTTTGAAGTATAAATTAGATTTTGAAAAAACCAGTTAGTGGAAGGTCTACATAGATAGGGCCAAGTGCTTAATAGCATCTACAAATGTGCTATTTTTGGCTACTATTCTGCAGGTACCTTTTGAATTTCTGGCTTCAAAACAGCACTGAAATCCCTTTTCCTTGCTAAGAATAGACCGCCTTACAATTTTCTTTCTCGGTCAGAGGTGAGCAGAAAGTGTCACAATGTATGCTTTGCTTTAGAGTCACTGAGCCAAGCTTTCCATCTGTAGGAGTTATACTCTGAAGTCTTCAGAGGACCAGGAGCAAGAGTGCCTCCAAACACTTCCTCTCTCTCTCTCCCTTGCTCACAGATATTTTCCGTTTTCCGGTGTAGACCTACCTTCTCCTATGTGGGTGCCTCTCTGCTGGGGACACACTTCACATACAGCTGCATCTGGCCAAAATAATATGTAATCTGCAGATAGTTGCAGATAGTTGTGTTGAGCCCTGCAGGTGTGGGAGTGTTGAGCCCTGCAGGTGTGGGAGTGGGGCTTCTTCGGGTCCTGGGTGCTCCTGAGGGTCACTGCCACCTCCTCCTCCTGCTGCTGCTGGGTCTCCCCCTGGTACTTCCATCTGACCCACTGCCACAGCCTTGCTGGGTTTGCTGGCTGGGAAAGGCAGCGTACACTGGGAAGCATACAAGGCAGGTAGCTGTACTTGGGTGAAGCCCCTGCTGCAGACTCGCTGCCTGGGTGTGACTGTTGATTTCTTCAGTTATTTGTGATCAAGACCCTTCATACTTTGAACATGGTTTATAATTGCACATCTACATTTTAACGACACATCTAGCCATGTATTACAACAGCCACCAAAAAGTCTTCCTCACAGGATCACTGTTTTTTTCCCCACCTAAAATTACTCCAGGCCTTTACTTAATTTGAAGATTCAGTTTTGGTGAGAGTTTCTTTAGTGCTTTGGTTGAGAAAGTTAACATCATTTATTCACTGTGCAACAGACCATGGTCTGCCAAAGTTTGAACAGAAAAATTCAGTAGCAATTCCCCCCTTCCTTCTTTCCCCCAACCAACCTGAAGGAATGTGGATTGTATCACCCAGTTTTGGAGAGGTGTTTCTTTAATTTGGTGAGTCCCCTTCAAAATTGTGGGTCAAATAGCTGACTAAGCATTCTTTCGTGTTCAGAATTCCCAGCTCTGAAATGTTTACTTCTTGAAAAGGGTGAGTTTTAAAAGTGCTAATAATAAAAAAGTAATTAACACTTCAGCTACATAGTCCAAAACCAATTTTCAGACTGATCTGAAATATGTAGTGATACCTCCCAGCTGTTTGTTTTAACAGCCACATCACACCTTATTCTATGGGAGAGATTCACATGAAAGTTGTGTTTCTGGGTGATGGCAAAATCTGGCAGATTACAGAATACTGTGTATTTATATCATGGCATTTTGTTAAAAAAATTACATTTAGACAAATAGTGTCTCCATGATTCAGAGAAGTCTAACCAAATCTTCATCTAGTTACTACTTAGAGCAAGTAACGTTTTAATGCCTTATCTCCTATGGGGGAAATGCTCATTAAAACTCCATTTAATTTGGTGTTAACGATGTCATTAGCTCCTCCACATGTTTCATGTGAGTCCTCCCCCACATCTGCATTCTTTTTCCCAGTTTTCCTCCATTCACTTGCTTCCCCAGTTTGTCTGTCCCCGAAATCTCTCCTGTTGTGTTAATAAATGCCAGGCAAGACTATGTAGCATATTTTGCAGATTCAGAAGCAGCAGTAGAACGTGTGCATTGAAAAGAGTTTTCTTTGTGAATGTTTTGTTGCATTTCTCACATGCGTCTGTGGCTTTAGAGGTCTGGGAAAACAGCCTTACGCTATAGGAGTACATTTGGTTAACAAATCAAGTGTCAGCCAGGAGAAATAGTTTCCAACTTCCAGGTGTTTTTGCAGAAACGGTCTTGCTGTGCCTCCCATTTAAATTTTGGCTGGTCTCAAATGCCTTAGATTCTTCTTGGAAAAAGAGAATCTGCTTTTTGTTGTATCTAACTAAAGATGCAGACTGAGTATTTTTTTAACCTATATGCTTTCGCTACTGTGTTTTGCTTCTATTTGAGCATCTCGGTTGGAATTGGCTTAGTTGAGATCAAATGTTAGTTGAGTTTTATATCGCAGAGACTCAGAGAAACTGGATAAATAATACGCAATATGAGGGGTAAAATATGCGATTATTCTACTTCAGCTTGTTTAAGAAAATGTATAGCCAGAGTTTGCTGGTAAGTGGAAAATATTTTATCACCATCTTACCATGAAGCTGATGTTCTATTTTTTGCTTTTCACGTGAATTTAAAAGAACAGATAATCTAGTTTAGCTGTTGTAAACATTGAAGTGATTTTGCTAGCTAACTGCATTGCTTGTTTTTGTGTCGATGGGGAGGGGATGTTGACAGGGTTGGTTGATAACCCCTTTTCTTGTTGTAGAAGATCTTGTTTTCCACACCTAGTACTGTGACATGGTGGCTGCTGTTACTAGGAAGAGTTTTAGAGAAAGGTCGTTGCTGCCTTCCTGTAGCAGCTTTGTGCGAGGGTGCCCGGGCCTGGTTTGCTTTGATAACTGCTCGCTGTAGAGGCTTTGGTGACCGCTGTCAGGAGGCTGGGAGTGTTAGTCCTGCACCAGCCTGGGTACTTACACAATCTTTTCCTCCTTACGAGTTCTGTGCCCTGCATCCCAAATGTGTTTTACAGTGAAGAATCCTTCTCCTTCAAACCTCAGATAATCTCCATCTGCTCTTCAAAGTACAATTTAACTGTAGCATTTTCTTCAACAAGGTATAAATTTTCCATTTTCTTCTATGTCCTACTTCACTGGAGATAAGATTTAGAATAGACAGTATAATACACTGCCTACAATGAGAGAGGGTGGAAAGATTCATAAATACTAGGTTGGCTTAATTCCTGCTGCTATGAAACTGCTTGAAATTGAACCTTGTTTGCTGGCACACTTTGATTGTGGAGTTGACACCTTTTCTGAAGAAAAACAGTTGTCAAAGAAATTTGAAATAAATTGATTGATCACTTAGATTTATTTTTTTCAAATTATTTTTAGACTGGCTTCCTAAGGGATGAATTTTGCAGTCTCCCTGTCTGCCTGTTCAGCCATTTATCACTACTCAATCTCCTCCCTATTTTTCAACACATTGCTTGATTTCATGCAAATTTGACAGAGCCAGAAGTCATTAGATCTAATCATTAGTCATAAGATCTAGTCATTAGACTTAAGTCTTTAGTCATTAGATCATCTTTCCCGTAAATTTAATAAAAACTACTGGTTGGTTTGATGATAGAGATCCAAAGTGGTCCTTTCACTGTGGGGGAAAGACAGGCAAAGCCTCAGCCTGGCAGCAACCGGGTGGCATCCTCGCATGCGTCCTTGTTGGGGCTGACACATGGTGAGTGCAAAGGGGAGAGCAGTTACTCCTCCAGCCACAGAACATTTTGCTTCTTGCACAGCACTCATATTAAAACAAATATGCACTATGAAGAAAATATTGCAGTGGCAGAAGAGCTTTAGTGGACAGACACATGAAAACATTGAGATACAGTTTGTTAAAAAATATATATTTTGTTGAATGTTGCTTCCTTGGACAGCTAGGTTCTTTACTTTTCTTAATCTTCCTGTTGGTAAGAAGAATACTCTGTCAGGTTTTCCAACTCCCTTTTGATAGTTGTCTTCAGTGTTTCATAATTACTGTTCCTAATAGGTTCCTCAGAGAATAAATTAAGCCAAACTAACCAAGAAGTCCTTGTAAGATTTCAGCAGCAGCAAATGGTTTTTGCCTAAATTTTCTTTCCAAGTGAATCTGATTTTGGTTGTTTGGTTGGGGTTTTTTTCTCCCTCTGGCAAGTAATTATAAGCAAGTGATTATAGTTACTAAAAGAAAGCAAAAGAAGACAGTGATGCCTTTAAAGAAGTTGTCATCCAGATTCCTTTTTGCTTCTTCGTTCTTTTAGTGAATGTATCCTAATTGCATAGAGTTGATTACAAGCATAGAGAAAATTTTTGCTTAAAAAGTTACTTATTTAAAATTTTGCATTTCTGTCAGTGAGTATATGTTAACAAGTGACAAGACAAACTGTATTTCTCCTTACCCAGCTGAGTTGAGTTCATCCCTTCTAATGGTTCTTTACCTAAGTAAATCCATGTATCCTTGTTTAATAAATGTTGCTGAAAATGTGAAGGTAGGATCCTGGCTTCACTGAAGTCAGTATGTGATAGACAAAGTGAATTCACATGTTCATTAATTTTTCCATTTAATACTGTAGATTTTTTGCTTTTTCTCAGGTATTTATGCGGTCATATTTAGATAATCAAACAAAGTAGATTAACAGCTTGTTTATAATACAGTGACCCCTTTATGCTCTTCCTTTGTCACAAATTCATAGAGTTATTAGCAGAAAATCAAACCATTAGATTACATTGAAGGAACTGAGATTGCGCTATGCATAGATGCCTGTGTCTTTCAGAGACTTCAGGGGGTCTGATTTGTTATTCATTTTATGTAATTAATGCTGATGTGCTCCTCCAAATTCCTATAACAAATTATGATGAAAAGTTCACACATGAAGAGTTTAAATATGCTCGAGTTACTTATACTGATAGGAGGAAAATGGACTTTTCATTCCTCTCTTCTGCTGGCTCGACTTTTAGAAGCACTTTTTTCTTTGGTCAAGTCATACAGCTAACAGGCCATGGTGTGCATAGGAAAAGAGAAATATTCCACTGGCTCTTCATTGATGTCATTTCCATGAAGTTGGTGAAGTAATTGCACTATTCTTCTTTGATCAAAAAGTACACTTACAATAAGAGAGGTTTTTGTTATTTTGTTGATAATTCTTTTCTTTTTTCTGTCTGATTATCCTGTACGTGAAGGAAAGGATGTTCCTCATGCCCTCAAAATGGTACTACCAGATGGACTCTCTTATAATGGATTTAGTCTGTTACAAATACAGCATTGAGGGGAAAGAAATACCACCATGAATAAGGGAACTACGTATGGAGGAGATTACGGACCAAATTCTGCAAAGCAGCACTTTGTCTGCCGAGCTGCGGGGATGCTCTCTGGTGCACCTTGCTGTGGGCACAGCACCACGAGCTCTGCCACATCCCTGAATTGCTGGAAGTCCCACGGGGAGGGCGAGTGCAGCTGTCACCAGCTCTGCCGCACATCGACTGCGGCTGCAGCCTTTGCCCAAACCATTAAATCAACCTCCTTCTCTGGAGGTTATTCTGTTACAAGGCTTTTTCTGGAATATGAGCTGGAAAAGATTTATTTAGACTACCAGCTGTGTTAATGAAATAAATGTGACTGGTTTAATTAGCTATTGGTGTGTATCATATAGCTGCAGTGTCAGACATATGTCCTGTTTTTAGTGCAAATATAAGTGCGAAATAAGGGGTTTTTTCGAATGTAAATTGCCTTCTGGAAGACAATAATTTGTTATATAATGCTAGCAAAGCTTATAAATCATAGATAATACATGCTTTGGGACCAAAGTTACACCATTTTCAGCATTGATCTTACATATCTGTTAAAGCAAGCTGTATCCTCTTAACCTGGGGTTAAGCTTTGGCAACGAGATGTGAGAAAGCAGAGTAGTTGCAGATTCTGGGAGCTTGGAAGGCGTAATGGAATAGAAAACACCAGTTGTCATCTTTTAAATCTTTTAGAGAGCCTTAAGGATGCATCATGTTTTATATATCAGTTAAAGCTGATAAATGATCGAATAGAACGTTTTGGCTTTTTCTGTAAATGACACAGCTCATACATTGATTCTTTCTATCCGAGACAAAAGTAACCCTTTTGAAATTGTTGTGGATTTCGGTGGATTTTTGTGAGTTTTCAGATCAGATAGTAATTTCACAAGAGGAATTTGAATTAATTAGATTGTACTATTTATAGCATGGTATATTTTCCATGTAGGCATGGTCGAATAATGAGACAATCAAAGGTGGTTTGTTTATGCTGAAACTCAGTTTTAAGCTCTTTATTCTAAGGATGGATCACATTCTTTCTTAAATGAACAGTGATGATACAAATGCAGGGTTTCATTTGTGCTGCTGTTTGGAGATCTTGACGAAGCTGGCCACAAGGNATTTTATCTTTTTGTGAAGGTGAGCCATTTGATACATCACGTGCTCCCAAGCTTAAAAGAAATCCCAGTGTCAGTGTGAAAACTAGACAACATACTTAGTGACAGATGACATGCTGGTATTTGAGAGGAATCCAAGTAGCAANTTAAATCTTTTCATTGAAAGGAAAATGGAAAAAAAACCAAGCTGAATTCATGCAAAAGCTGGATTGATTTTTCTAGTGGTTGAGGTTTTCCATCTACTGCATGGGTTTTTTCTAATGGGGAGAGAGAGATTTCACTGCTGTGAGAGCAACACAGGCTGAATGACAAGAGCAGCATGGTTTTTATAGACCTAACTGTATGGCTTATCATCAGGTGTACAGACAGCTTGACTGTGGATTCAACAGATGCAAGTGAAGTAGCTGACACGTATCTGAAATTTCATAAGTGCAGTGTACTGTATGGAAGACTGTGACATGATTCACTGCTAACTTACATTTTTATGGGGAGATCAAGGGTATTAAGACTGTTTCTTTGATCACATTAAAAGATTTGTGGCTTAATGAGTGCAGAAATGAAGATCCCAACCTGTTCGTCCAAATAATTAAAGGGACAGTGGAAGCTAGTGTTGAGACTTAAGGGATAAAATTAATTATTCATATTCACTTACCAGAATCTCAAAGCAAGAATGATTGCCGTTTTTGTAAGTGGATATGATTGAGACAACAGGGATAAATTGTTAACTGCCTGTGTGGGCTGCAGAATGATGTAGTTTGTATAATGATTGTCATAGAGATGTAAGACTGAGGTGGAGAAATAGAAAGCAGCAAAAGAGATGAAACAGAACATAAAATATTTTCTTACTCTTGATCAACATTCAATTGTTTGTCTTTGCTGTAGCTGTAAGTGAACAGGTTTATTGTTGTAGTCTTTTTTTGCCTCAGTTTTTGGAGAACAAAACTATGAGAACATCTGAAGTGAATTTTCACTGCTACACAAAGTTGTTCGAATCATGAAAAGTTGTTAGAATCATGAAAATGTCACATATGTAATTTTTTTTCTAAAAGATGAGTTCCAACTCGGAGAAGGCTAGTTGAGTACAGTAGGGAGAAGAAAAAGGAACCAGTATTCAAACCAGTAGCCTCTAGCAACCATTTAGCTCTTCCTTTGAATACCTGCTTTAGTCAGTAGCTTTCACAAGGGACTAATAATTTGCCCACATTGGTTTAGGGCATTTCAGAAACCTCTGTATTAGCACACCCCATGCTCTTTATACAATTGGACGTAAAAGATTAACTTTAACTTGAAATTCCAACCTTGGTCTGCAATGCTGACTTTATATACTTATTAAAGAAATTGAAACATACTTCAATGAAGTCATCTCCATGGTGTTTAAGATACTATGCCTTAACTGCACTTTTTAGGCATTAAAACACTGACAGTAGCACACAAAAATAGAAACCTATTTGGTGTTAGTTTTTCATTGAGTCTTCATATATTTGTAAAAATCTAATGCCAGTGTCTTAGTATGGGTTCTAGCAGGTTAGATTTAATGTACCTGAAATATATTTTGAGCCTGTAACAGGAGGTGGAGTCCAATGAGTTTAGTCACAATCATTAACTGCCTCTCCAAACTGCTTTCTAATTGAGCCACTGATAATGGTAGGTGCTTCGTTGACTCCTCTGACTTTGTTCCTACAGAAGTCCTGCAACAAGTGAGTAATCCCTGGATGTGCCTATTCTGCAGTCAGAGCATTAATTGAAGTCTGATGTAGCAATACTTGTGCTGGAAAACAAGGAGCGAGGCTGCGTACTGGGTGCAATCCCGCCACGGCATCCTGGCTAGATGTCTCTTCGTGGAGGTCCGTGCTGTTGCAGGTGTTGCTCTTGCTGCTGTATCTAGACGTCCTAATTAAGATACTAGCAATCAAGCTTGTTTGGAAATCATAAAATGATATCAAATATGTGTAAACGCAGCAAGATTTAGAAATTACAGCCATGGAGAGCGTCATACAATAGAAGCGGATCCCGCAGTAATTAGCGTCCTCCTAGACGCATTGTTGAGGGAATCGTTTCGGGAGCTCTGGAGCACTTCTCCACTCTGCCAGACACAAAGCACGCGGGGAAAACTGCTGCTCCCAGGCTGGCTTGCTGCTCTCACCAGATTTTTAAGCAAAGGCCCCCAAAAGCTGTGCATAAACAAGTGACCTCGAAGTTTATTTTAAGTGGGTTACACATTTTCGTAAAAATCATGGTGCATAAATAAATAGAATGCAACATTAATTTTAATCAGTAAGTAATGGAGATAGAGGAGTATTTTTATTGAATACTTCTAGGAAAGAAAGTTTATCTTCTGGTGGTGAAAAGAATGGAAAGGCTAAGTGTTCCCCGTTGTTAAGAGAATCTCTTGCTGGGACAAGTAGAGGAGCGTTTTCCATGTCTGTAGCAGACTAATTCACAGCTTCATTTTTATAGGTTTTTTCCATGGCTTGTCTCTCTGAATTTTTTTTTTAAGCAATATGAAAATTATTTTACTACAAATAATAAAGTTAACCTATTAATATACTGAAATTTGCGTTGTGCTTAAGAATTTGGCTTTTCTGAGGTGAAAATTCAGTTGCCGTCTTTTGCCATGAGAAAGTGATTGCTAGCACTTGGTTTCTTAAATTACATTTAAAGTGATCTTCAGAGAGTTTAGTGATTTCAGGAGTAATAAAGATAATGAAATTATTTGAGCTATTTTGTGATGACAACAGATGATTTTAAATGCTTACTGACGTTCCAGCATGCCGTCTGTGGCATTTTTATCACTAGTTTCAAAGAAGTCACCGTGATTTGCTCCTAATGACCAAACAGTTCTGACTGAGAGCAAGCTATGGAGATAAGCAACTTTGAGAACAAGAGGGGAATGTTTAACCTGTCAGTGCTGTTGCTAGAGAGCAACACAGTGCGGGGTGAGGATCTGCTGCCATCTCTAAAGTTCATTGCCTTGCAGGATATGAGAGCAGGAAATTTTTCATCTGTTCCAAACATCAGGTTTCTTTTAAGCATTTGACATAATCTGGTAGATTACAGAATCTTCAGTTATCAGACATAGAAATGTCAACATGAAATAAAATACTTTGATTCCTATTATACGTAGACCATGATACCAGCAACAGGATTATTAATTACTGTTTCTATAGAGGTAATTTGGAAAGGAAAGTAGGACCCCAAGTATGTTACCGCATTGTGTTTGGCATGGTGCTCTCCGGCTGAAGTGGGCAAGAGGACTCCATAAAAAAGTACTTACATTCTTTTGTGTTTTCTTCAACCACAAATTAAGCAGAATTTAAATGTATTCAAGTCTTCATAGATACAGATAGTAACAGGAATGATTAAAACTACATATATCTAGATGGAAGCATTACTGAGGAAAATTGTTTTTGTGCATCAGGCCTTTTGTTAATAAACTGATCTCTGTGGACGTGAATCTCAGCTAATAGGCTCTACTGATCAGATACAGTGACGTGGTATGCAGTAGCTGTGGGAAATAAAAGATACCGTGATCTGTAGCAGTTTACATGGAATATTAGATTTAGACAATTGAAAGGGCTGATCTCAACGGAGAAACTCACCTTCAGATCCTGTGTATTTACATAGAAGCAAATATGAAATACAAATTCTCCTAAAACTATACTGATAAGATTATGGATAACATTAAATTTAGGAGACAAAGTTACAGTTCTTAAAATCAGTTGCCTGTATCAGAATATAAAATGGCTTTGATCATTCTGTCTGGTTTTGCCTTTTAGGAGAGGAGGAAGGGAAAAGGTTATCGTTTAAACCAGCCCAAGGTAGCTGTACTGAGGAAAAGCATGTATAGAAGTGATGCAGGGATTAGCAGCACAGGCTGATGTCATAACCCCTGTTTCCTAGATTTACCTATAGTGTTACCAATAGAAACTTATGGCCTACTGATTTATAGCCAAGATGTTTTTCTTTAAAAGGTAGACACATGGTTGATTGTAAGGTCCAGCATCTGCAACAGAGAGCAGGTTAATTCTGAAGACAAAATTCCATGTTCCTTATTTTTTATAGTCGTGTCATCTTTCTGTTCTGTGCAACATCGTAATCTTAAGTGTGGTTGCCTACAGATATGCTCCTAACCATAACAGTATCTAGAACAAGGATGCAGGTTAGCAATAGGCCAGAATTTGTCGTCCTTAAATGCATCTGAATTGGATAGAACCTAAATCTTGCTGCTGCTATGAGGGACTTAGTGCCTTATGGAGTGGGTTCTGTAGGGTAGTGCAGACTACCTACAAAAATATTACTAAATCATTGCTTTGCAGCTCAGTGGTATTTTGACTCAACCTATATCTTGGCAAAAATGTAATTTATTCCGTTCAATAAAAGAATGCAGTTTGAAATGTGTTTCATACATTGGAGTTTGAGAAATTAATGTTGTACCTCTCTTTATTTCACATGGACTTTTTTTGCTTGGATTCTAAAGATCATTTTCTTGTGATAAACAGTATTAATTTAATAATATTCAGGAAAAAAACAGTATAAACAAAGAGAGAGATTCTTACTGCTTGAATCCCCTCCATTTGAGTGTATCTTTACTATGCCAATGTTCTCAGCTGGTGTTTCTTCTTTGTTTTATTACCATCTCTAAAATAATTCACATTCTGCAATTACAGAGTAGTATTTAGTTTTGTCTTTGTCATTTGGATCTAATCCTTGCCTGGGAAGATTCATCTTCATCATTCATTCAAGCTTCCTGTTGCAAATGGATACTTCTTTTGCCCAGTTTCATTAAGTAATTTTAGTGTCCTCAATATTTTTGTCCTGATCATTTGGTTCTTTCATGTGTGTTTCACATCCCACCAAGCCCTTTCTTTTTCACCTCCAAATGTTCTGAAGTCTTTTTTCCTTTATCTTGACTTTCACAAGCTTAAAGACTTACTTCACTTTCTTATTTTCTAGGGCTTAACTGATACCTGGAATTAATAGTTCTTGTTTTACATTATTTTCAGAAGCTATTTGTTCTTTTGTCTTTCATCTCCTTAATAAATTTCTGTGGCCAAAATAATTGTGGACGCTTCTGTAGCAGTAGAGTGGTGTTCTGCTGTTCAGAGTCTGCATACGGCTGAAACGCTGTGTCACTTTAAAGGTTTTCTGGATCTGTCTGTACACTTTCTGCTTTATTCTCTAAGCAACCTTCAGTTTTTATCAGTCCTTTCTGTATTTTTTCTCTAGGGAGCTTCTGTATTTTTGCATGCTGTCTCTTATGCTGGCCTTTCCCTTGTTCTCAACGACCTCTGTTTTCTCTCTCAACTCTGCTACTTTCAGCATTTCTTTTAAAAAAAAAACGTTGACAGCATAACTGTGACAATGTCAAACGGGACTCCTCCTTGGACTTGTTTTATTATCTCTGAAGTCTTTTTATGATACTTCTTGGATAATGGCCATTTTTAAAAGTGTGTGTTATCAAACAAACGTACTAGCCTAGGTGAGGAGTAATTTCAAAACCTCCGCGTAGGTGTGCAGAGATTTATGCCATTAACTCCTTATACATTTGAAAGGAAGCTTAGGTGGCTTTACCTTTGTGGGCATGGGTCATAGCTTCGCTAGAGATGGTGAGACCCATCATGCTTCAGGGAATCAGCTGCTGGATATGGCCGCTTTGGCCTGTCCGGCATTAAAGGCCTACCTGGAAAATGATAAATGATGAGGAGTTTCAGTGCCATTCCCTTCTGACCCGGATTCTGAGCATTACCAAAGCAAACCTGAGCATGTTGTAACAAAGATGAGCCCTTCTGTTTTGCTGTCTGTTTTGCTACTTGATAGGTTTGCTCTAACTTAAGATCAAACAGGATTCTGCAGAAGATTATTATGCTGTTAGCAGTAACTAATAAGTAGTTGCTTAAGGCTTCGTTCATCCAATTAACATCAGTTTTCAGTATTAGTTTTAGCTTCTTCCTGACTGCTGACAGGATAAACAAAAGAATACTTAATAAATATTGCTGCCATCGTCTTGGAATGCTAATATGTGTTATATATACATATGAGTTCCGTATAATTACATCATATAAGAACTGGTAAAGTTTTTTTTAATGGAGATATAGGTATATAGATATGGAAGAAATTTTGAGCAAGCAAAGCATGTATTTTCTGCATAAGGAAAAGAGGATGTAGAATTAAAATGCGTAATCAAAGTACACCAGCTGGATTATTTCCTCTGTGGACATACAATCAGTCTACAAGGTACCATGCTGAAAGTGAATGTAGTGCTGTTTGTAGTGGACAAATTATGGTCCTACTGTTTTAGTTACTAACCCACAAATATTCTTGCTACAACAAATAATGTTGTTTTTCCATATACCTACATCAACATAAAGATAAATGAATGATTGTTTATGTTTTTGCTGTTATTTTCAGTTATTGACTATTTTTCACCTTCATTCATTAATTATAGATTAGTTAAAGAAAAGGCTTTAACAAATTTTAGGTCTGAGGAGACTGATCAGCTTCTAATGGCAACCTAACGTATTATTGACTCAGTAGCCAAATGCTATGCCATTTTTGCCATGGTAATTGAGGGCTAGGGTATTAAATATCGTAAAGTCCATAGTCAGCTAACCATTAAAACCCACTAGAAATAACAAAGAAATAAACACCACAATTTTAACATTACTTTTCTTCTGCCACATTTTTGCATTTTCAATTCATACTGTACTCTGCAGTTTTCGTTTCAGGAGGGCAAACATAAGGGTCATGAAAAAAGTAGTATTCCAGCCTTCTAAATAGACCTTGGGAAATGATTTCAGGTATTTGAAATAAAATCGATATCTATGTGAGTTTTCTTATTTAAAAAGGAATCATAATTCAGGTGTGTATGCTGAAATTATTGTGTAGTCAGTAACCTTAAAATTCACATTTTGGTACTTGTACTGGAGGTCGTCTTCAGTGCGAATCCTGCTGTTACATGCATTTCTGTCAATTTATTCAACAGACTATCTCTAACTTTATTTATTATGGTGGGAAACTTCCAATTCTTGATTCTTTCCCCAGAGAAGTTGAAGAAATGCAACATTACATGTTCCTCTAGGTCCAGTAAATCTAGCTAGCCTAGCTTATTTTGTTGCATTTATTTTTCAGAATTCATTATCTGCAAAAAAAAAATCTTTTGATGATCATTTCATTATAATTTTTATTTTTAAGTTAGTAATAATTTCAAACAAATTATGAATTACTTATTATGCTACAAGAAATATGTAATAAATTCATTCTCTTCTCCTGATTTTTTGCTGACCCTGCTCCTTCCCCTATATACTTGCCATCTGTATGCCTTGCATTTTTTCATTGTTTGCACTCTGATTTAGCTTCTGAAGCACTCTTGTCCAGTTATGCAAAATTCTACTGCCTGAAGTGCCACAGCTTAGTATTAAGATTTAAGATTTTTCAGAATTGAAACAAATTGGTACTGATGATCTGGTTTTAGGTTTTACATTGTACAGACATATTTTTGCAGATCTTCTTGATCATCTTGCTTTCCAACAGTAGATGCCAAAGCTCTTTAAAAGGGGAATAAGTCCTTTCTCCCTTTGCAGATGAGTAGCTGAGGAAGATGAAGGTTTGCCATGCAGTGCTGCCTGAAGGAGGAAGGCAGGGGCTGGGTTTGTACTGGTTGATTTCCTGTCTGTCAGCCTGCTGATGGTGCTGCTCACCCTGCCACTCTGTGTAAAAGATACATTTCCTATTAGTTGTCTTGACTGATAGACTGGTGGTTTTTAAACCTGTAATGCAAAAAAGTGGTCTTATGTTCACGTTTACTGAAAAGATTATTTCCCAGAAACTCTCACCTGGGAAGAGAGGAAATATTTATTATCTCTCTTAAAATGCATTATCTAAAATAATCTTCATGGATCTGCTAAAAGGGGTTTCCTTTCTCTTGCTTTCTTCCTCTTTCTTGCTTTCTTTGTCTTTTTCTTCCTTCCTTCCTTCCTTTCTTCCTTCCTTCCTTTTTCTTCCTTTCTCTCTTGTGCTCTTTCTTGCATGCTCGCTCTCCCTCACCTATTTTGGAGAAAGGAAATCTTCAGAGCTTGGTTGTTTTGAGATAGTTCTTTAGGGAAGAGAAATACACACACACATATGTATGTCTGTGTATATTGTGATTTCCAGTACTGAACAATATCAGCATATATCTTTGAAACAAATGCTTCCTTCATTTAAATAACAAAAATGGTAATCAACTTACTGGTTGGACTATTGAACTTAATAGTAAACTGAATTAGCTAGCAGATTTTTGAGCTTACATTTGCAAATGCCATGGCTAAAATTAGCCGTTTACATAGATTAGCTTTCCTACCATCAAAAAAGTTCTCACTTGCACTTTCTTTGGATTTCCATGAAAGTCTGGACTTGCTCATGCCTTGCCTTTTGAAAAATCAGAGCTATGGTGGGTCAAGGCACATTCTTTATAATGTTGGTCTGCATTGTTCACCTCAAAATTCTTGTGCTTGTTAAATGGAGAATTATCTGTGGATTAAGTAATACTCTGAAAGAAGACGAAACAAAGATGGGAATTATTTCAGTTACTTCCTAGGTAATACCCCAGGGACTTCAGTCAATCTTTTAATCTATTGTAAATCACACCTTCATTTCCTTGTGGTGAAAGTTTAGCTAGCCAAATGGATGTTACATGCTGGAGCTCTTGTTATTCATTTCCTATTAAAGAGTGGTTTAATAGAAACAAACACACTATCTAGTAGGAAAGAAATACTGAACTGTAATACTATTTAATAAACAGAGTAAAAAAAAAATAAATGTTACTTTATAATTTGTGGACTTGCGTCAACAGTGTTAGTTCTATATGTGATAGTGCAGCAGCTGATCCCAAAGAGAATTCAGCATCTCCACCCACACACTCTTCCTTACAGCAACAGCATTTGCTCACAGACACACTTAAACAGCGATATACCTTCTTAATCATGTTTCCTCTTGACATGATAGCAGTCAAAATCAAATGAGTCTCTTACGCTTTTAGAGAATCTGTTTTTCTGTACAATTGCTTATGTTAATGCACAGAAACTGCTATACTTTCATTCATTACTCCAATTGGATTAACAGATTTTAGTTTTGGTTAAGCTGTAATGATGCAAATATGCGGCAGGCCTTGTCCCTAAAAACTTTTCATTAATCCTGTAGGTAGAGATTGCTGTACATCTGCTTTCCTGATTCCTTTTCTATGTTGAGAAATAACTTGGTTTTTATCCTCTCAATGTACAGGCCAGATGGTGTGGATTTTGAGGGCCAGACTTTCAAAAATACCCAGAATCTTGAAATTCAAATTCAGTAATACTACTGATACCCCTCTAGCCACTTCCTCCTCNAAGTCTGGGGAACCGAAAAGCCTCTAAGAAATAACTTTAAAGAATTTTCAACATTTTATGGAACATTACTAGGCATTTTTCAAACAAAAGTGGGGGCCACATTTAGCAGAAAAGTCAGATCACAAGGGTCTAAAAACATAGGTGAAATGATGTAGGCAGAGGGAATATAGGGATGACATTATCACCTAGTTATTCATCAATTTATCTCAATGGCCTCATTTGAAAGGAGTATCACCATTTACATGGGCAGAGAGGATCACCAATTAAAATTAGGTCAGAAATAGCTAAAGGTTGTGATAAGATGGTTACATGTGAGGCAGAATGAGAGCTACAAGCTAAATCTGTAGATAGGAAATGCTGATACACCTCTCTGGATCCACAACTATCTCAGCAGTGGTCCAGTGTCCTTTGCTAGCTGCAGCTGCGCAAGAAGCTGTTGCCATCCTCTTTAATTTGGACCATGCAATCTGTCCTTTTCTCACTAGAACAGTATAATCGATTCTGCAGTTATCTTTGAATTCTCTTCAGACTTACAGAAAGCAAATCTGTACAAACATAGTAGTTATCCGCTTCCCACAGCGGTTTCTTCATCCTTTCTGGTGTGTTTAAAGTGTGTGTGGTGTTCCAAAGTGTGGATGATCAGGCCTCATTTGTACTGCAGATGTTATCATGCTCTACTTGGTCACGTCTCAAATCAGTCAGGGAGGTGTATTCATAGCCCCTGGTCATGTCTCTTGAATTAGCAGCTGAACTATATCTGCTGCTGCTGATCATGCTGCTGGCAGCTGGTGTACTTACATATATATATTTGTATGTATTTGTGTATGAATGTATGTGTATACATGCAAACACACAGGTGATGACTGTGTTAACGCATAGTTGAGACACCAAAGCAATGAGGGCACAGCGACTCAGACTTGCAGGTAAGATAGCTGCCCAAGTACCTAGAAGGACTGTGCCTGGTTCGAGCTGAATCCTTCATTACCACGGCTTCTCTGAAGCTGGCTCCAGTATTGGCACTCAGAGAATAATGTACATGCAACAGCACATTGAAGGCTGAGAGATGCCGCTTCTAGAATGAGTGTTCTCTCACATACTGTTCATCTTTCAGAGCCATAGACTAACAAAATTCCAAACAGGTACTTCAACGGATAGGGTTTTTTTATTATTTTCTTCATGGATGACGTATATTCTGTTAGTTCTTCAGCTACAAATGCTTCTAATATGGATGGTAATTGTCTAGATGCTGCAGAGATGGACGTTAAAAATTTATTGTAGATGATCTGTACCTTCCTCAAAGGCCACTGTAAAATGTCAGTCTTTTATTGTTGGGTTAGTGCTGAGGAAAGAAAAACTCAACGGAATTTAGGAATGTTTTGGTGATGGCAGCTGCCTCTGGTTTATCAGTTATAGAGACTGTAGAGAAAAAGGGGTGTGTTTGAGGAAATTTCTAGTAAAAAGTCATTGCTAAGAAGAGAAAATATATCTCTTTCTACAACTTCTTTTGTTGTTCTCAGAGAGTCATAGGAATTTAGTATTCCTTTCCATGTTACTCACTTGACTTCTACCTGTTCTTACAGGGAAGAGCTGAAAAAGAGGTCAAATACCACCAGTGAAATCTTAAATGACAATAAAAGAAGGCATAAATTTGCATTAAAAATTCTGCTTTCTTCTGGCTACCAATCAAATTTTTATGTATGTTCCAAATAATTTGTGTTTTAGCATGTTTTTTCTGAAGGGCAACTCTCAATTAATTTGCATGAGAGAGACTCTAGCTTCTTCTGTGGTTCCTGTGGTGATGTGCATCAGTGGAAGCCCTCCGCTTTGTGGGCACTGCTTTTGTGGCAAGCAGAAATACAGTTTAACCTGTTGTTCCTGGGTGATGTTGTATTAGAGAATGACAGAGATTCCCAGAGGAGGGGGTAACACATTTGCAAAACATTTTTATATCTCTGGCAACTTTTTTTTTTAGCCTGTGCAATAGTTGTCTTTAGTTAATGTTTGGCTCTGAAGCAGGACTGCGAGGTGATATCATGAAGAAAAGTATTTAATGTTTTGGGGTACTATGTGGCCTCAATAGTCACACTGCCTACTATGGATTTTCCTTTTCTCCTTCTGAACCTGCCTCTCCTTCACACCTTTCTGTTCTCTAATTTTTCTGTTTTCCTCCTTCCATTCTTGTCTCAACGTTTCCCATGTCTCTTCTCCATTTTTGGACCTTCTCCATAGTAGTGTCTCTATGTCCTCCCTGGACTTTCTACTCCAGAAATGCTTCTTATTCCTTCTAGATTTTGCAGATCCTGCTAGGCTACTCTGTTGGATGACTTGCATCATGATCTTCTCAAGCTCCATCTTCAAATGCAGTAGGATTTGAGCACAGTTCCTGAAGCAAGTGTTTCCAGGATCCCATTCATCTCTTATTTCAAAATATTCTAATTTTTAACCCCCAAAAAATTACCTGGTTTTTTTTTTCGCTATATTGTGACATTTGTGTACTTCTCCTTTTTCCCGTTTTGCTGTAAATTGAGTGAACTGTATTTTATGTCAGCTGAAGTTCATAAGATTGTGTACGCAGCCTTAATCTGACCCGGTACATAGGGAGTGAGTGCATGAATATTATTCATTAGACTAACTTGAAATATAGAACCTAGATATTTCCATTTGCTAGTCTAGCATAAACATGATAGATAGGGTTCTGTTCCTGTCCATGTAGATACTAGGGCAATAATGTGGATGTTTGTGCATGTTCCTGAGGAAAAGTAGAAATTCAGAGATAAAATTGGAGCTAGCGCTGTCGTTCAGCAGCCAAACCCTTTCTGCATATATTTTTCTAATACCTAGAAAGTGGATTGCATCTTTCTCATATTTCAGCTGTTTATAGTCTGTCTGTGAGAGAAGGACTACCACAGTCTGCTGGCAGTTTCTGTAGTAAACTGCTGGTAAATGTGGAGTTTGGACTGATGTTGAGTCACACTACGTAACTCTGCCTGATTTTCTGGAGGGAGACACTTGGTTGCCTTATGAACAGTTTTCTGTGATAGAAACAAAACAATTAGGAACCTTCCCAAATAGCCCATTACGTTTGTTAGTTAAACTGTGCTCTGCCTAGCAAAGATGGGGGAAGGGATTGTAGACACACTGAATAGCTGAGAATTTTGTTCATATTGGCAATTTTTTCTCTTGTTCCTGCAGTTGGGAGGGGCCATATTTTATTATAACGCTTTCTTCTAAAGCTTTCTGATTTGTTTTTTGTTAATGTAAAACAAAACCATTGGAGTTAACATTCTGCAATATATCGTTCCCATCCTGTGATTGATGCTCCTGTGATTCTTATGCCTCTGCAGTAGCAGAATGCTCAGAGTGGCAAAGCGGACAGTGGTAAAGCAAAAGAATAAAGCAAAGAAAGTAAAAACGAGAAGCGCTGATGAATTGTACTGGCTGTTACAAAGTTATGAAAGTTTTCCTACAAAAATGATAATGGGCCATGTATTTGCTACTTTAAAGGTTAAGTATCATTGTAACTGATGTTATGACTAATACATTTTAATACATAATACAATTTGCAGTTCTTAGCAAAACTAAAACTACAAAGTTGTGTCTGATGTCACAGAAGACAAGCGGTATTTAAAATGTAATTTGTGTACTGATAATGATGTCAATTGAATTACACAATTCTTGAGCGTTTGATCCAAAGGAAGTAATTCAGAGCTGTTGCTAACTCCTAATGCTTATTAGCATCCCTGCACATGCATCTTAAATTAACTCCTTTTCCCCCAGCTTCTTCTGCCCCTTACTTCTCCCTTTGTATTTTACGAAGGTCTGAGTTGCACAGGTCCTCGTAAATCTGGGTTTGGGGAATTAATGAACCCTTGAAGCATCCGTCTGCAATATTCTGTGTGAAACATATGGTGTGCTGGGAGAGACATTTGGGATGACAGAGACAAGAAAACGGTCTCTACTCCTTTCTGCTGTGCAGGTGCCTTCCTGCCAGTAGACCTGTAGACCTCCCGAACTGTAGACCTGTTAGTGGTCTACTGAAATATAGCCGTTCTGATCCTCACCTTTCATTGTGCTTCCAGTTTAAATGGTGAGATAGTTTCTAACAGACTATTAACTCAGTTCATTGACTTAGTTCGTTAACTTAGAAGAATATTTCAAATTAGTATCTAATATGAATACTGAGGGAAGCTGTCTTCCTTCTTGGCTGCTGAAGGGGAGTAGATTTGGGAAGTTTCTGTTAGATGCTGTTGCTGGGTCCTTTTATTTCATGAGGAAATTCCCCTTTCGCTCTTATTATAATCTACTGATATATTTTGCTTTTGCTTTGTGAGGAAAAATGTGCCAAGTCATCTTTTCTAATTCACTGAGTGAATGACTGTTTTAGAAGAAACTTCTACAATACAGTATGTTAAAACCAAGGAAAAAGAATTTGACAACTATGCTTAATCTTAAAGTTGCTGTGAAACAAAGGAAGATAGATGTGAAGATACAAAGCAAGCTTTGCAGGTATATGGGATGCACAGTTCTTCCACTACTAAAAGGTGTGTACTGTCTCACTTCTTTCACTACATGGTCGGAAATCTGAGGTTTCCTACATCTATACAGACAAGACATGCTGAATGAAAACGATATGCCTAGCACTCGCTAGGATGTGGTTGTTGCTTGTGTAACACAAGGAGTGTGAGTGAAAAGTGTTCCAAATTCACATATATATATAACTTTATGTATATGTTTTGGTTTTTTAGTTTTGTTTTTTAAAGGCTAGGAAGAAACTGCTTTTGCTGCCAGGACAATTCGTTTTCTAGTCTCAATACCTCTCTTTCCCAGAAATAATCCAAAAGTACACAAGAAACAGGATTAAATTATTTTGGTGTCTCTGATAAAATGCAAATGGCGTATGCTTATGATATGATGGGGACTATGAGAGCCATGAAAGAATCTGTGGTTGCTTCGCTTTACTAAGTTTGGCTACATAATTAATAGATCTCCACAGAGGAAATTAAAAGCTAAGTGGGGTTTTTAAGTCTTAGAGAAAGCCATTGACAATGTTTTTCTAATCACAGCCAGTCTTGGTTGTCAGTTCTGAAGGACAAAATTCAGTGACCTGACAGCAATCCCGTTTAAGGCTTGTAATGAAAGATCAGTTCTGTTGAACCTGCAGGGCATTTTCTTGTTTTTCTGCAAAACAGTTTTCCCCCTGAACAATTATAAAAAAATGTGTTTTAAAATATTATCCTTCTGACTACGCTTAAATAAAACAACTCTGATGCAGAGGTACGTTCTAACTGTGTCTTCACTCTACAGAATGCTGTTCAAACCCAGAAAAAGTGATTGTTTCTTGATCGGATAACGGAAATGCTGTCTTGAGGATAAGGATTGATATATCAAGTCAATTGTTTAGCTGTCGTGTTAACTGCTAAAATGAAGGAACAGGAGGTCGTTGTTGTTACGGAGAGGATGGAGAGCTTGACAGCATCTGAAAACTATCTGTGTAAATCCACAGAAACATAAATCCAGTACAGTTGTCTGATGCACATTCAGGTGGGAAGAGCTTGTCTGTTGGGCTAAGCGTGAACAGTTTTTCATGGTCCAGCTGTAACTCTGGGAAGTTTTCCTTTCATTTTGTTTATTGAGCTTTGCTGTGCTATGAAAGGTTTTATCCTTAAATAACATTACCTACCTGTGTAGTGTTCTGCACTCTACATATATCTAATACTTGAATTTGCTGAATAAAAAACATTAGAGATGGTTATACTTATTCTTACCCAGTGACACATGAAAGACATTTAATGGTTTAATAGTTTTCTCAAAGTGTCAAAATATAAGTCATGTGTTTATTATGGGATGCATACATTGGAAATATCCTCTCTCTTGTGTAGAACAGTTCACAGACATGATAGACGGTTTAGGAATAGGTACTATTCCTGTTCTCTAGGTTAGTGTTGCAGTCAGAAATCTAGCTTCCTTCTGGTATCACTGTCATGCAGGATTAATGGGTGTATAAATGCTTCTGTGACAGCACATTTCTAACATTGCTGTGCCCCACTGTCTAGTGTGAATTATCAGTTTTGATATCGACGTGAAAACAAATCACTAAGGTAAAATCAGCTGAGGTAAAATTCAGCTATGAGTATACTGTGGTCCATACTACTGTTTTAGTAATAGAATGGTTCCAAGTAGGGAAGGCTCTGTAAAGATGCAGCAGCTATTATTAGCAAGACTGCCTCTAAAAAGGTGTTTATTTTAGTCGTGCATGACTCATCCTTACATAAAAGACAAGACAAAGTGCAGTTCACTGACTTTGGCCACTAATCAAAATACTGGCAAAACCTCAAATTGCCTGCTTTTTCTTTGTCTGTCTTTTATATCTGTGTCTTGCTGCATGACAATGTGAAAGAAATAAGTAACCAGCGGTTATTGTTCTGTGGCTAAGTATTATCTAGGAAGCTTTTAACCGATACAGCATCTGCAGTGAAAACCGTTCTGAAACTGTATAATCTTCGGTGAGGTTTTTGTTGCTTGCTGCTTTTTACTAGCTGTCATCATAGGGTATTAAATCATAGCTTTTGGCCAAGTTAGATCTCCTACAACCTTCCAGATGGGCTACAGTTATGTCAAATCAAATTCTTCATCCCTTCTTGATAAATTATGGGATAACCCTGCAGTGAGACGAAAAAAGAAAGAAATCCAGTTATATGTAGTTAAGTGAGGGGGTTCTTTATTAACCTGAGGGCCGACAGTGGGAATGCTGGACAGGGAGACAGCACGGAGGTGCTTCAGTAGCAAGGTGCCTGATACTCGAAGTGAGAGGTTGCCCAGGTAGCTTTGTAAAGAGGCTGTACGCATTTAAAAAAGCACAAAGAGGAAAAAAGTAATAGTGGCACAATTGCTTCAAGCCAAAATGATTGTAACTCTTCCAGTGAAAACAAATAGCAAAAGCAGGAGCAAAGAAGGTAGTTGATAAGCCCTCAAGTCCCAGTTGGTAATTATGATTTCCTGATGGAAAGATTTAATAGGACTTTAGTAATGCTTCAGCTGGAGCTGTGATGAATGCAGTATTCAAGACTTTAAAAAAAATTAAAAACGATACAACTGCATTTCCTGCTTAGAAGGCAAAGCAAGAAATAAAAACATAAAATATATGACTTTCCCCATACTGGTTTGATAAGTGAAAGATTCCTTTGTCTTTTCCAGATGGAGGAAACTGACATTCATTTTTTTTTTATCACAACCTGCAGTCCATCCCTCCTTTCTATTTTTAGCCTTTAAAAATTTTCTGTTTCACCCTCTTGTGTGGGAATATATCTTTCTGGCTGAAGACAACAGACCCTGTCCTACTTATCAGTTATGCTCTGTTAGCTTAACTCCTCAATGTTACAAGAAATTTTGTCCATGATTAGAGGACAAAGTTTTATCTTAATTCTGACTTCGCTCCTGTTTCCTTGATTATTTATTCAATGTTACTGAAATGAGTGAGATAAAGATGGTGGAAAATGTTTTGTATTTGCAATATTCCTGCCTGGTAAGAAGGCTCTAGAATTTGGGAAGTCCCTCACTGCAGTGCAGAGAGCTGAGCCATCCTCAAGGGTCACAGACCTTAATGGCACCAGAATAGGTGCCAATAAGTAAGAAATACTCTTACAGGTCAAAATTCAAGAAGACTCACTCGCGTTTGTTCTCAGACAAGTATATATTTCCCATGCATAAGAGTCATGTTGAGACAGTTCTAATCTCAGCTTGTTTTGTAAAAGTTCAACGTATTTGCTTTATTTTATATGCAACAAGGACATTTATCTGTCCGTATCCTAAGGTAAGTGGTCTGGGTTTATGGGAAGGAACCCAGCCTAGTGAAAGATGTCCCTGGCCACGGCAGGGTTGGACTAGGTTATCTCTGAAGGTCCCTTCCAACCCAAACGATTCTATGGTGCTGTGGTTCTGTGATAAGAACTAGTTATTTTGAAGCGATGTTGGAAACATGTTAGGTGGTTAACTGAGAATCTGATGCTTTGAGGAGGCTGCATCATGTTTTCTAGGTCTTTGGTCTATAACCAAAGTGGCTGAATGTCTGTTTTTACAGCTCTTGCATCCACACAACTTCCTACATATGGAAGTTCTGTCTATTCCATAGACACAGGACAACTTTCCAAAGAGTTTTTCCTATTTTCTCACATATCCTCAATTTCTGAGTACTACTTTGTGATACACTCTTTTCTTTTCTCTTTGAAAATAAAGCTAGCCAGGAAAATATTTATTCAAAATCTTTCTCTTATGAACACAGTATCTGAGCTCGTTAAGACATCTCAGCAGTCTCTGTCTCCTTACGGTGACCTCTTAACCTGAAAGTTGTCTTTAGGAATGATTGGAAGTCCCTGGCCTTTAGAGTGGATTTGTTGTTGTTGCAGTAAAGAATTACTTCATAGTCAAAGTGTGACTTCTTAAAAAATAGTTGCAGATGCTGTTATGGGAAACTCTCTGTATGTGCTATAGACCTGATACAGCCACACCACTTAACAAAAAAAAAAAAGTGAGCACTCTAAGTAATGAGCAATGTAAGAAGCAAATAAATTAAAATTCTTAGCCTTTTACACAGAAATTTATTGCTTAGCAAGGACATATGTCTAAAACATTGTAACAGTCTAAAGAGCACTGAGAAATGAGAAAAAAGACTAAGCTGAGATGGAGTAGGTACCATGTAGGTAAAATGACAATATAACAGTCAATCTGTATTACAGTTTATTGCAGAAAAAAAAAAATATTCACTGCTTATATACCCTAAACCAGCTAAGTATGCATTTGCTAGCTAAATTAAAGCCTGGCGTGGGATATCTCTTTCCAGATTTACAATCTTACTTAAAGTCTCTTTTAACTCTAAAATGCAGATTGCGGGGGGGGAGGGGGGGGGGATTAATTTTACCCTATTAATGACTAGGAACTGCATGTCTGATGATATCTTTGACTTAATTTCTGAAAATGTGAGTGTACTGGGAAACAGAGTTGATTTTAGTAGCTTCCTCTCTTTCTGAGCAGTTTGAGATGCAAGAAGTAGTGAAGAGTGTCAGTGTCTAGACTCTTTAGAGTGTTGGTAGTATAAATATTTTTCTGAAAAGTCAAGGAATAATCTGGTTGCAAAATGACAGGGTTAGCCCTTCTTCCTTTTGCTGCAAAATTAGAATCCTGAGCAAAGAAGAGGTGAAATCTTTACAGTCACGTTATCACATTTATCTGTATCTTTCAGCTGCTGAGGGATAACTGCTGAGTGCCTTAGCTAATTAATCCCTTATGTTCTGAGAATACTGTAGTCATTAATGTACAAAATCATATTGATTTTGATTAAATTTTGAAAACTACACTTAGCACCTTCAACAGCAATCTCCATATGTCATCCGTGACCGTTGTCCCTGTGCGTTTAACGTTACCAGTGTGGTTGCACACAAGAACACTGTGCATGCATGGCCTGCAATCGAAAGAGCCTTGAGCTGGCATTGAGTGTACTGGCTCTGCAAACAGAACTGACAAAAACGTGTTGATGCGGTGCTAATTAGCCGGAGGGCAGCACCATGCTGGTATGACTGCATTTCTTCCAGGATCCAAGCTCACGTCTCGGCATGGTGTCACGCTGCATCATTGAGGTATGCCAGATTGCTCCGTGCTAGCTCAGGTGCTTCTAAGGCAGTATTCTCTCGGACACCTTGGGAATCATTCTCTCTCTGTGTCCTACACATGTCCTCAGAATAAATTTTTGTGAGGTAAAGGATAAAGTGCCCTTCGGTGTCTTAAGATCAAGAGGAGAGGGATGGGGACGTTCAGTGTGGGTAGAATGGTATCTGGGAAGGATGCACGGGAGCATTACCGCATGAAAGAGGGGTTGCAGGGGTTCCCAAAGAGACAGCATCAAGCCCATAGGGATAGCACAGGAATTCAGGGAACCCAAAATATTTGTGCTGACCTTGACAAACAAAACCAATGAATTTTACAACTGTTTTTGCAGATTGGGATAAAGTCAATTTCTGAATTAAATAATGAGATTCAGTTTCTCCAGGAGCATAGAATTTCGGACTCTCCTTCTGAGCAAGAACACTGAGAAAGAACTGCCATGTAAATGTGAGCAAAGTTGCTTGAAAGCTTTCTGTCGTGATCACGCTAAAATTGGACTCAATATGTTGTTGAGCAGACTCAATTATTTTCCTAGTCCATTGTCCTTCTGTGTTATTTTTGTGTAGCCCTTGCCTGTTATACGAACATTAGCCATTTGATGGACTAAGTAAAGGTTGTATCAGATTATAGCTGCTCTTCCCCATTTAGAAAACATTAAGGATTAATTAATGGCGTATTTTGTTTAATTTATTCATTTTTAAATTGCTGCCTCTAAACACCACAATTTTTCATCTTCCCATGTCTATTAACCAGGTTATTTCTGGTAGATCTGTACATTGTCAACTGCACAGCTACTTTTTTCTCCATTCCTCTGGACAAATTTGTGCTTATCTTACTGATAAGCATGTATTATATATGTGTGTGAATGAAACTGTATATTATTAATAAATGATCATTTAAGTATTTTGGACAGCATATATTTAGAATGTCTAAAAATGTTTTTAATTTCGGAAGCTCTCAGGAGCTTTGGTTATGGATCAGGAATTCCTTGCATTCTGCAGGAAGACTCTGTGAAGATGGAGAAGCGTGCAATAATGAAACCCAGTGGCAGAAGACATTCTGCCTTAGACTGGGGCAATTCCATCAGTGCTGCCTGTGCAGGATCTGGGGTACACAGTAGTACGAGCGAGTAGCGCACATTAAGGTAACTTTTTACAGCAACTTTCCTAGAACTGAAACTTTCGTGTTACCATGGTCAGACTTCAGCATCTAAATCACATTTTTCACGCCCGTCTTCCTTGTAGTCTAAAACAACACCTGGAAATCAATAAAAAGAGTATTAGGATACACTGCAATTGTCCCTCTGCCATTGCCAGACTGACTTGTCAATGTCAGTAACTGGGACAAAACTGATTTAGGTCAAGGTATTTGCGGAGAAATCAGTTGTGATGCTACTGCAATTCGGGCAATTAAGCAAAGAGCTAAGAGGCTGGGATAAAAAAAGGTGGCATTCAAAGAGAATCAATTACTGCCTTCAAGTCCTCTAAAATTTATACGTTAGACTTGTTTTCTCACAGTTCTGTCTACATGTGAGTGTATCACACTGCCAAGCCATGTGAGCAACATGTCATTAAAGAAATCGTTGTTGCTAGCTATGTGTGGGATAACTACTAGTGGGATTACTTCATGCATGTTTGGCAAAATGCAAAGTTCTTTTTCCCAGATACATGTCTAGCATGTAAAATTTGCATACACTAGTAAAGTAAAGTATTAAACGTCTTCTGGCATGGGTGGCCGCTGGCATGGAACAATGCGCTGTCATGCAATCAGAATCAGCCTCCAAAGCAAGGCAGCTGCATCCACTGTGTCTCCTGGAAATGGTCCTCGGTCCATGCTGGTTCCCGGACCCTTCGGTGGGTCTGGTGGGAGTGCCCTCGCAGGTGCTGGCCAAACAGGGTTCAGGAGCCCAGCAGGGAGTTCAGCGCTGAGGAAGGCAGCCAGGTTGCAATGCGTAGCTTGCCATCTGTATTGCTGTCAGGAGCAAGCATTTGACTGGCCCTTCACTGGTGGTGGTGATTTAGGATTAAGCTTTGGCACATCAAGCGTTCGCAGGAGTCATTCCAACGTCTTGGGTGGTTCTGTCTCCTTTGCAGTGGGATGCAGGTTGCCAAGTACTTCAGGAATTTGAGCTCCTAAGCCTCACTGAAGGCATCCATCTCACTTTCAAAAGTAAATGTGCAGGTCACCTAGGTACAACTTTTGACAAATCTAACTGTGGAAAATATTGGCTCTTTCTGCAATGCCTTTGAATTTTAAACCTTTGCGTAAGAACTTGGTTGGCATTTAAATTCCATGCTACAGCACTTAGTTACAAGGCAATTTAATTTAAATTGTGTGGGATTTGTGTAAGATTTGGGGTTCAAATCCAAGCTTTTCTTCCTTGCTTTTGGAAGCACGTAGCATTTCTGCCCTACAGCGTACGGCAGCACCATCCCTTTCCATTCTTCCTTTGTTGTACATTCTTCAGAAGTTCATTTTTCTGCTCTTTCTTTGCTTACTTTAGACTTAATTCAAACTCCAAAAGATTTAACATAGAATCAAGTTTACTGGGGTTTTGCTATCTGTGAATGTTCTGGCTTTGAGGGTTTTTTGAATTTAATGCACAAAAAATAAAAGCGGCAGGATAACAAATCTGCAAAATTACTGTTGTTACCGATGAGGCTGTTTTCTAATTGCAAAACCTGTTATGTTTTCTTCGCTTGTGCTTCGTTTGTGTCCCTCGCTTCAGTGTCTGTGTTCAGTTTTGTGGCATGTTTATTTCAATAATATGCTGCTGATGAGTTGCTACGTTTTTGCATGGTCGTATGGCTGTTCAGTGTGTTCCTAAAATGTCAGCATGTAACAGCACTGATTCATCCAATCCATCGCACAGCTGGCTTCTGTTTGCGAAGCAGGCAATTTTGTTGCTAACTTTAGGTGTTGAAAGAAAGAGGAGGTCAGGTTTGGGTTCCTCTTGGTCCCTAGAAGGAAAGAAGCGTTTCCAACAAAGTGTTTCCAGCTTGTTTTGATAACAGGATTTGACTGTGGAGCAAATGTTTCCAAAGGACAGGCTGCATCATCTCATTGCCACCGCAGGCACCCACAAACTTCGAGCAATGCAGAAGGCAAAACATTGCTCGACTGGTTTTGCCTTTTGCTTGTGAGGATCTTGCCTCAGGACTAGCGCTCTGTGTAGGCTAGGTGGAGCCGCTTTAAAGGCCAGAAATTCTCCGCGTGCTCCGTGAGTCATCAGATCATACAAAAATAGATTTTTACTTCTAACTATTTACAAATAAAATCAAACTTAATGAAAGGTTTGCTGGTGATTCTTACTCACTATGACAAAGTGCTTTGAGGACTCTGCTGTTGTACTGCTGTGATGCTTGTTCACTGACCAAAATAAATCATTCCTTCTTAATAGAGACACTTTTTGCGCTTATACTCTTGCTTGAGATGATAAAAAGTCACTCTGTGTGGACAGTAAGTGAATTAGAATGTTACTTCTTTCAAGTGGTAACAAAAAGTCTCATGATGAGTTAATGAAGTTGCTTTTATAAACAAGTTTGTTTTATTTAAAGAGAACAGCAAAAGATATCCTTTGCCTTTGAGTTTTTGTTGAGTTGATGTTCCGTAACACTTCGTATTGGCGGCTAGGGTCTATTTTATGTTATAATTATGGATATGCAGTCTGATATTCTTTTACAAAGTAGGATGAGTAGGATTTTTGTTGTTGTCGGTGTGAATGCATCTGGTGAATTCTGACACTCCTCAGCAATCCTAGATACTAGAGGATTGTCTGTGATGGTTTTTATCACGTTTTGTGCTTCCTTATCAAATCTCATAGAGGTTTTCATCTCCGTTGATTGGGGCTGCAGGGTTGATGGCTGGTTTAGGTATATTACAATGGAGAAGTTATTTTCCCCTTTTCAAGGCTGTTGAACCGAGCACAGGCTTAAAGGTCACAAGATGAGTCTTGGGCTGAACTGGGATTGTAGTCCATTCTAATGCAGTATAAGAGGATGAATAACTTGAAACAAAACACTGGAATTCTCTCTAGTGTTCTTATACAAAGAACCAAAATTATTAAGACTAGATTTAATATAAATAGTTGGGAAGCAGTTAGAACAAACTGTATCTGCCATGCAAGTAATGCATTCTAAGCAAGCAGGTGTGGGTGGTGGAGTCTTACACTGCATGGTTAGAGTTCCAGGAGACATTAATTTGAGATGGAGGACCATCTCTTTCTGCAATCAAACTGCTATAACTGGAGTGGAATTTTTTTGTTTGTTTGTTTCATAATTCCAATTATTTTCTTATAGATAGGTTAAAATTTATATGTAATTTTGTTTAGTTGGTTATTTCAAACTAAACATTTCAGTGTTTCTAACTATGGTGTGCTGTGACTCTATGGTTGATAGCTCTTTTATTTTTCATTTTCAGTGTCAGAAGTCTTGCATGAAACATGCACATTCTTTTGGCAATTAATAGAAAGCTGCAGTATGGTTCGTGCGATTAGTGATTTTCTAAATTAGGGTGGGACACTCCTAACATCACCAAGTTCATGACTCAACTGACTGATGCGTATTGCTTAACTCTAATACAGAAGACTTTTTTTATGTGAGTTAGATTATTCTGTATGTGCTTAAGCATTTCTTAAGCCCAGGCTCCAGTCTTCATTCACTCTCGTTCTCAGGCATAGCCACAGCAAAATGCTCCGCAGGCATGAACTGTTTACCCGTTCTTTAGTCCGCAGTGCTATTGAAGTCAATGAGCATAACGTTAGTCGGGTCAGGACTTTGTGGAGTCAAAGGATGCCTTTCAGTAGTACAGGTCAGCTGCACGACTCTGCTGGGCAAGTGGCAGGCAAATGATCCACTGATCTTAGAACAGCAAACAGTGTAAAACTTGGGCCTGCCTGCAGGATTGATGGGTCTGGTGGGTGACAAATTAAAACACCTGTCCGTATAGATGGTTAAGTATTAATATAGGTATTAAAACACAAACCCACGTTCCTTCCCAGTGTTAATCATTGAAGACAGATGTCAAGTAAAATGATGTTTACGATGAGGCACAGTCTGTGTGGTTGAAAAATCAAGCTGGAGCTGTTTCTGTTCCGGTTCTGTTTCTGGAAGGGGTCCTGTTTGTGGTCTTCCATAAAGACAGTGAGTGTATTGCATGCCTGAATAGGGAATATGGCTTACATCTCTCTCACATGTTTAAAGCTCTCTTATGTAGCTCTGATTTCCTAGCAGTGTCTATCTCTGAAGGTCAAAATAATTGCCTACAAGTCTCTCTCTAAAGACAGGTTTTACTACGTTTTCATCTAGGTTTGTATAGCAAAGGCCGTCATGTACACCTTAACCTGACTATTCTGTGAGTTTTAGCATGATACATGGCCTCCCAAAAAACCTTATAAGCGGTTCCAAGTTTAAGGCAGTGTAGTTAAAACTAATATGATTTTAAGAAAAAATTATCTCTATATGCTGTAAGATTAGGCTTTCCTACATAAAGATAAATACATGAGCAGTGCATTTTTTTATTGTTCCTAGTGCGGATGCATTTTCTGGAAAGTGACTGTATGTGGGAGGAGGAAATACAGACTATCAGTATTTGGTGACAACACATTCTGTCAATATATCTGTGTAATCTGTGTAATCATTGACACGTACAGAACCGATCAGTTTATATTACATGTATAATGTTGAATTTTAAATTGTGTTGACTGACTAATGTGTGCTTACCTAATGAAAAAAGAATATTGGGCTGTATTATTAACACTTATAAAGGAATCTTTATTTTGATACATATTTTAGAATTCTCTGCCTAATGGCCTTTAATGTAAGTATGCACAGTTTTAAAAATAGAAGGATTCAGCCTGCTATCTTCTGCCTATTGTAAATACTTATCAAGTGGTTCATTCAGAATTCACAGAAAGATCTATTGTCTTCTCAGTGCTTGCATAATACCACTGTACTCCTGATTTTAGAAAAGGATATATTTTGGGGGTTGAACATAGCCTCAAGTTTTTATAAAATGTTAAGGTGGAAATTGTTTAACTGAGGTCTGAAGCATTTAATCACTTCAAAGGTCAGAGTGTGGCAGAGGAGTGCTGTTCCCAGGGTGGAATTACAGGCACCCTTGCAGCGGTAACGCTGGGTTCAGCTTCCTCTGCTCTTCATTCCTATCCCCACTCACCCGCTCAGCTACACGGGCAAAGCTCTTCATGAAGCTCCTCGGCGAGGAGGCTGCAGGGGTAGACCTGGCTTAGAAAAGCAGTCTGTCCAAAACAGATCCTGTTCTTCATGCTACCCTGCAAAGAGTTGTCCCAGAAGAACTGAGGGGTGCGGCAGGGGTGTGTGGTCATGCTGTACAGCCAAAAGGTCGCTTGTCCACAACTTGTCAGCTGAGCAGACCACCCTTCTGCCGGCTGTCCTGCCCATTGCTGGCCCAGCAGTCAGATCAGAATCATAATTTGTAAAACTATGCAGTGTTAGCCACTGCACTTAAATGATCCAGATTAAAATTATCCTCCTTTTTTGTTTTTTGATCCTCTGGATTCAGCTTATCAGAAGGGCCTCAAGAAGCATCAGCAACTCTGCTGAGAGAGTGGCAAACTGGTATGGGGGTGGGTGGTCAGCAGAGGAGAGCAGAGGGAGAAGAGTCTGGTAAACTTGCTTTCCCACTGCAGAACCACCGCGTGAATGTACAGCTGGGGTTGCATTTATTTTCTTTACCTGAAAAAAACAGTTTGCTCAGAACAAACCCCAGCAGGGGTGGATGACTGTGGATATGTCAGAAAAATGAGATGAAAGCAGCTCCGGTTGCAATGGTTAAGCAGTTTTAGATTTTCATGCATGCTTTCATCTGGGAAAGGCAGATACGCTAGAGATGTTTCATTAGTATATGGGTGACCTCTAGTTTGCTATTTTTGGTATCCTATTTTTGGTGCTGGCTGTGTATCATGATTTATAGACTATAATAACATCTGAGAACAAATTAAATGTAAGAGGCCTGTTCATGAAATGAATGTTAAGGTACTCCCTTTTGCACTTCAAACTTCATTTTAATTTTACTGAGTTTTAAATTAGAACTTTTTTAAAGCATTGTAATTTGGAAAAAAAAAAAAAACAATTTAAAATTATTTATTGGCATATCTTCATGGAGTTTATTTTAAGGCAAAAAGAAGCAAACACACCAGAAAGGGACGAACTGTCAGGTACTGATGGAACTCAGATACACAAAAGAAGTCCATGCTGAAAATACAATGGCAACAAAACCAGGGCAAGGGGCGAGACGAATGCTAGATCCAGCCTCTGTGATTAAATTGGGCTACCCCTCTCCTCAGGACCATTGTGAACCAGCCAGGTGACATATTTGGCTCTGGCATGCTCCCAAGTTATCAGGACAGGGAGAGGGAAGAGGAGAAAGATTTGGTAGAGAATGGAGATGAAATCTTAAAATGTGCCCAGCCTCTCTTCCTAGCTATGGCCCAAGCTGTGCCCAGACCCTCTAGAGCTGGTTCCTGGGTGCCAGCCTCCTGTCTGAGAACCGCTCTGAGCGTGCAGAAACTGAGAGCTGGTCAGAGAGCGCCCAGACCACCGCTGCACATCTTTTGTTCATCTTTGATGTTCCCAGACCATTAAATATTCAGCGAATATAAGTCACATTCTTTAAAACGGGTTAAAATATCAAGTGTAGGTCACAACGTCGTACTGCCTTGTATCGATATATACCGGTCAGCGCATAATACTATTCTGAAGATTCCTCAGAAATGGAAACCTTTGCAGGTGTGTGTAGGAGAGAGCAGAACAGACATGCACAATTCACTTGATTTTTTGCCTAAGAGAAGTCAGGACATGAAAAACCGCCACCTCTTGCACCTGAAAGCCATTGGACAAATTCATCCTAAGTGTAATTTAATTGATTGCGGTACACTGCTGTTCAATCAACTGCAATAAAGTTAATTGAACATCCCCTAAGAAATGTGACTTCAGCCAAGTGATTCAAAATAGTAACAGGTACTGATTAATGGCGACAATTATTTTTAATAGGAATGGGTCCAAGTAATTGAGTGATGTTGAAATGTTCTGTATAAGATACTCTCATGAGGACAGTAGTTACTTGCTTTCAACAGCTTTCAGACCAGATATAAGTATACAAAATGCAAAATTTTAGATTAAAATGCTAATTGAACATGGTTCCACCTTTTAAACCATGACACGGGTAGGACATGAACAGCAGCCTTCAACTCTTCTGCTTTTCTTACAATGTATGCTATCAATTTTGACCTTGAACTTAACCATTGCATTCTGTACAGAAACAGTAGTGTTGTTTGTGTTATTTGGCAATGTTTTTAATGGGACAATATAAGACATTATTGAGAAAACATTTTAATACATTATTCCATTGCTTATTTTTCCTTGTAAGGCTGGATTATTATTGAATGCCCTTAATTAAATCTGGGGATAAGGGGAGTTCCATTAAAATATCCGGTTGTGTTTTCTTGTTATGCTGTATTTGTTTGCATATGTATGTACATGGTGACATGAGCAAAATTCATGGCTTGGCTCTAATGTAGAATGGTCAGGGCTTTTACAGTTTTTAACCAACGTTAGGATCAAATATTTTGTTGCTGAACTTAAAGTCCCAAACATTTTCCACTGCCCATGCGTAAGTAACTCTCTTGGGTACTCACAAATGTCTGTGCTCCAGGTCAACAACTGTGAAGAAGGGGGTGGTGTGGCCATTCCCCACTTGCATCTAGCAGGTTATTAGAAGAAAAGGAGTTGTGCATTTCTCTTGAGAGAGGGCAGACACTGACATGGGTGCAGTGTAGGCTGGGTGAAATACAGGTGAACATACGACCATCTCTATAAGCTAGTTTGACTAAAGTTAGACACACAAAAAAAAATAAGCTGGCTTTGAAGTGCTGGCCAGCTGTTGTTCTTCATTCGGGTTTTAGAGTCTTTGTCATAATAGATTATTAAAAGGCTTGTGTAGCCAAGACAGAACGTTACTCCCACCTGATCTTTTTGTAGAATGTATGGAGAGTAGGGGGAAAATAGCTATTTAGGCTATTGGCAGTTTGGCACAGGAAAAAAGGATTAGTATAAACTAGCCACACCTAGGATGGCAATTGGGGAAAAAAAGATCCTTTTCAGAGGTTCTGGGCCTAGCAGGAATAACAGGGACAAGAAATCTAAGAAGCTCTAAGATGGAGCTTGGCTAAATGTGAAGAAACAAATTATGTGATGCAGTTGCCATGACAACAAAGGAGTCTGGAGTTTATGATCTGAGATGCCTCTTCATTGCAATGCTTCTGTCAGAAATAGATGTTCCTAAGCGCAGCTGAAGGTTTGCAATACTGGTGCTACTCAAGAGGATAAAGAGATGCAGACTAAAGCCTTCCTCAACAGCGTGGCTCAGCTGTCTCTAGGCAGAGACCGGATTTGTGCTGCAGCTCAGAAAACGACAGTTTTGCCACTTCTAAATCTACTGAAGGAAAAGTCTGCCGCCTGGCTGGAGCAGCCCTGCAGATCCCAGGTTTCACCAGGGAGATGGCACTTCTGCCTGTCCCACTATGCTTGCTGGGAGCAAGCACAAGGCAGCACTCCTTCCCTTGCCATGGGAGCTGCAAGAGAAAAGGCACAATATTTCCCCATATGCAAATAGGGGGGAGTGTGGTGACAGGATGAATTAGAAAAGCTGACGACATAGTATCTGCACAGGGGGTTTTCCTGTAGATATCTTACATCTTGTGTGTTCACCGTGACATGTGCAAAGAAATTTGTACTGTGGCAATGCTACTAACGATTTTGATACTTTTCTTGTAATTTATATGTACCTCTTTTTCTGAAAGGCTGTAGTTACTTACTTATGATACTTTTTCTTTTGAAGAAAACCCCACAGAATCACAGAATTGTTGAGGTGGGAAGTCATCTCTGGAGATCACCTAGTCCAATTACCTGCTCAAAGCAGGGTCAGCTACTACATGTTGCCCAGGACCACGTCCAGTTGGGCTTTGAATATCTCCAATGATAGAAACTACACAACAACTCTGAGTAACCTGTTCCACTGCTCAACCACCATGATAGTGAAAAACAAAAATTTTTTCCAATGTTGAAGTGGAATTTCCCGTGTTTCAGTTTGGGCCTGTTGCCTTTTGTCCTACCACTGACTACCGCTGAGAAGAGCCTGGCTTCATCTTCTCTACAGCCTCTCATGCATTAAGGCCACCAATCCAGGCAAATCTATGAGCAAGTGGATTACTCATAAAAATTTACTAATGCAGGATTTCAGCTGGAGTTCCCACATGTTTGTATCCCTGCTTCTGTGAAGCCTTTTATGTTTTGGTTTTTTTTAAATAGTGCCTTTTAGGTCAACAGGGTGCATGAAGTCTCTGAAGCATCTTTTATACTGCATTAGATTAAATGGGATATGGTCAAATACCAGTAACAATCAGAGGTGTTTGTGCTGGAGATCAGAATTTAAACTGACTTCCTATTGGTATTAGGTGCTTTTCAGGAATTTTCCAGAGAGTGTTCCAAGGCCTGTTTTGGGACCACATAAATGAATAGTTGAGTCCCAGTGGACTGAAGCCGTCTGTTTTTGTCTGTTTAAGCTTCTATGATATGATGTGAATAATTGGATTTACAGATACAAATTCATAAATTAATTTCCATAAGGGACTCATATATTACATTAGTACTTTCTATTTTAATTTAAGGCACAGATTAAACTCACGTGCCAGCTTTTTCAGACAATGAATCTTGAATTTTTTTGTGGTTAAATGCATTTTGTAAGTACATAAATATCATAGAAATCCAAAACATCTTTTGGGTTTGGACCTTTTTGACTTGCCTCCTCATGTGGATCTCCAAACTCTATCAGCAAACGTATTCATTCAGTCCTTCCCTGTAGTACTCAGGGATAAGTACGCTGCCAACAGAATTTGTTAAAATTTGCTTTGTGCGGAAACCTTTCTAGGGGGACTGTCTGCTTTTGTCTTGTTTGTGAGCCTGTTGATGATGCTGGATTACAACAGAAGGCAAGCACTGGTAAAAGCATTCAGCATTCAGAATTTAGGGGTTTTAATATAAAGCAAATACTAGCATTTTTAACCCTAAATATACTTATAGAGTACAAATTTTGGATATGGTCTAAGTCTCACAGTCTTAGTCTTTGGTCCCTCAAAGAGTTTGAGGCCAGCATAACCCTCGACACCACGAGGAGTTGCTGGTTTCCAGCGAATGAAACATTGCAGCTGACCCCTGGGCTAGCACGGGGGATATAACGAGCGAACGAGTAGCTTCCCAAAGGCTGTGTAGGTCGCTGTGTCTTTCTTTGTGTCCTGTTTTAGTCTGCAGAATCAGAATGCTTCACAGATGGGAAGTTTATACTGGTTTGTGACATGCCGAAACAGTGTTATGTGCACAACCGTGTGGTTACTCTAAATGCAAAAGCGTAATTTGAGCCTACAAAATTACTTGTGTGCTATTTATTTTGCTGGTACAAATTGTAATTGGGTTAGCGTGTGTCAAGTGTTTACAAAAAATGGTGGATTTTTTAAAAAGTGTGTAGGCAGGGGTTTGTAAGTGTGTGTAACAGGTTTGGGGTTTTGTTGTTTTTTCAAGTAGTTCAGTGGATGGGAAGAGCTTGTGAGAAGCTTATTTTGACGGAATGTGTGTTCACAACTGCAAGGTGAATTTATGCACCGTCACACCAATGGTCATTCTGAGCAGAATGATTGAGTTTTGTCTGCTTAACCACTATTGGAAATGATTGACTACATTTTCCACTGGGAGAATGTTTAGATAATGGAGGGATTAGGGTGATGCATTGAAAAAAATTAAGATTTTTTTATTATTATTAATAGAACAAACTCTGGAAAGGTCTCTTTCTCTGGCAGTTTTTTTTCTTTTGCACCTTCCTACGGCAAGGCTGCTCTGGTGAATATGTTCCAGCTCATGCATCTGCTATCCTACAATGTGCAGGTTATTTTATTTTATTTTATTTTATTTTATTTTGTTTTATTTTATTTTCTTTTTCAACCTATTGCATAGTTATACATTTCAGAAAAAAGTACTTTTATGAAGCCTGTCCCAATATCCATAAAATCTCCCCCAGCATCTCTAGGACACTCATTAATGCCCTCTTTACAAAAAAAAAAAATCCACATTTTAACATCATAGCATTTGTTCTTTCCTTTTCTAAATCTGCCCATGTAAGTAAACTAAAGACATGTATTTACACAGCGAGAAGTCTGTTTGCAATCAAATTTTGCCTGGTGGTGGGGGGTAGCAAAAGAATGGGGACCCACCCAGCTGTAGCTTCTAGGAGAATTAGGACTGTAAAGAATAATACACTCTTTCATTTTCTTTAAGATATGAAAGTACACATTCATGTGGGGGGCAGAGGGGTAAGTTTAATCTTCAAGAAACAATGTCAAGGTAGTTCTATCTCTAACCTTGCTTCTGAAGTAAATACCAGCTGCCCCACAGGTAGCACAGTGACCAGTCAGACGTGTGCAAATGTAATTATACATGAAACAACTCATTTACAATTTTCAATGGCTCTTGCACAGAATCTGTGTGGCTACACTGACTTGCACCTTGCTGTAGTCCTCTCTCTTACTGCGCTGTATTTAAGCTCTTTGCCGCCTTTGAGATTACCTAAAATGTCTTTGCAAAAATAGACCAGGAGAGGAGACCTGCTTCCTCTGCTTTGTGCTCTTAGCAATCATCTCATGTTAAATACTGCTTCTTCTCCCTCCTGTGCTCTGGGCTTCGTGCCTTCTGTTACGGTACCCCTTCCAGCTGGAGCACATCTCTTGAAATCACCCATCAAATGACTTTACTGCCTTCCATTCATATTCACTATAAACCAGTTTCTACTTTGTCCTGTTATTTTCGAAATTTCCATTTCAGAAGCTGTTGTCATTCTCAATCCCATGCGCTTGTCTCTCGTGTTGTCAGTGTTATAAGGTTGCGTGAACAGGAGCGTCTTTTTCTTCGTAAAGTTCAGAAGAAATTTTTTCATGTTGTGGGAGTTCAAGTATCATCTTTTGTATGGAGGGCTCTTTCATGTAGGGAATATTTCACACAGAAAAAAAAAATTTATTATCTGATTGATATTTTACTCTTGGAGACCACATCATTATTTATTCCTGAATGAGGTTTCATTAATTTTATTGGGTTTTGTGGGGTTTAGATGTTGCTGTGTATAAATGCTCAGTAAGGTAAAGTCAGTGGTGGACTTGGGTGTTAGTAAGACTTATGACTGTCAGTTGTTTTTGTCACTGGTTTACTCCATATTTTTGAATCATCTCTTGAGAGAATGGCCATGTTGGAGAGAGAACTATTCACCATTGGTGTTCAGAGCTCTTCATGCAAGGGGAACATCATTGTTGATCACAGTCTCTGGTTTGGAGCTTTAAGAAGGCGTGAGCCCTGGCTGCAAAGCACAAAGTGCAAGCTCCAGAGCACTTTCAGTTTTCCGAGAGGGTGTTGGAGGGAGCAGTGATGTGTCTGCTGTGGTCGGGAGGGTGAGGTCTGGAGACGAGACACAGCGTGTTGCTTTTTGTCTTTGAGAACGAAATGTTTCATGCTCAAGAATATTGCGTTGCTGTAGGAAGCCATGAAATGACAACCATATCAACAACTGATTCCGCCAGCTAGGAGAAAGGAATGACACCTCGTAACTATGCAGAGGGGATGGCAAGTATTGATTGTTTGCTGCCACGTATGAATATTGAGTGTCTTAAACATATCCAGAAGTGTCTGGATTAACCAGCTGTGCGTATGTGGAACTATAGCTGCAAACTGGTCCATCCACATCTCCTCTAAATACTGACCAATGCGTAAGCGCTGCTTTGCTTGCGTTTCATTTGTGTTAGCTGCCATTAGCTGTAACCTCGCTAGTAGTGGTGCAGTCGCTGGGGGCGAAGGCTAGGTAGCAATGTCTCTCACCTGCTGTCCTCAACTCTGTTCAGTGTCAAATTATCCTTTTTCACCAAGTGGTTCATGGAAGGTTATGTTACGTGCAGTACCCAAAAAATGGTGGTGTAGCCATGTGGCTGCTAATACTTCTAGACATTGAAATACAAGGTATTGCACACTACTAGCAAATTATTTTATCTGGAAAAATTCTCTGCTATGGATTTTTCTCATATCTGTCTCCCGCTTGCTCTTCAGTCGTAGTTTTCCTGTCTTGTAACATCATACTGCTCTAAAATACTGTGTACGTGGATTATACAAGTGGGAAAAAGCACAGAGACATGTAGTTTGAAAATCTTGGTGTTCACTACAGTGTTCTTCATTTTAAACTCTTGAAGAACATTTCGTACATAGCCAAAAAGTAAGTTCAGCTTGAGATAGCCCAGACTTCCAGTTTAGAATATTTTTTAAAGACATTGGGTCTGTCAAATCATATTATTTCATAAATTATTTCCAAATTCTCTCAAAGTGCTCAAGTAACTTCTGTCCTGCTGCCCAGTTTTAACCAAATGATGACAAAGTATGGATTTCAAGAATATAAAGTTCTGAGGCTTTTTCTGAGAGTCAGGAAGGGGGAGAGGAGAATCATGGAAATTGTTGGCTGTCCCAAGGGACAGTTCTCCTTGCATTTGGCTTGTTGGATGGCCAGTTGCCATTGATGTAGCATGGAACCAGCCACAGCACATATCTATTTCTATAATCTATTTTCACCTATTTGTGAAGGACATGGGAAAGAAAGTTCTGTGCAGAAAAGTTTTGGGGAAGAGTCAAAGGAAAGCAGGTTTCCAGATGACACCAAGCTGAGTGGTACGGTTGAGACACCAGAAGGACAGGATGCCATCCAGAGGGACCTGGACAAGCTGGAGAGGTGGGCCTGT